>Ga0207990_1000004_pt1 | contig 191193 bp, 171 predicted proteins | sample ETNtaG_8_FD_185780 | JGI IMG/M metagenome (GOLD analysis project Ga0207990, IMG submission 185780) | Marine microbial and viral communities from oxygen minimum zone, Eastern Pacific Ocean - ETNP201406SV75 (SPAdes) (version 2) | ecosystem: Environmental > Aquatic > Marine > Oceanic ...
TCATCGGAGCCACAGGCACTGGCGATCATGGTGATCGCCAGACCCAGGGCCAGCAGAACACGTCGGTTGCGACGCATGGTCCCCTCCAGGGTGTTGATGGATCGAATACGGCTGACACCCGCCGTGGCAGGCGTGACACCGGTCACTCAGTTGATGGTACGGTACGGTACTGTATTCTGTTGATTCCGACAAGCGTCGAACCGGCGTCAAGCGTGTACCTCGACGACCGGTCAGTCGATGTGTCGGGAAACGTAGAAAACGACTACCTATACCGGGAATGGACAATATGCCAGAGGGGCGAACGGACGCAAGGGTGGGTGGGGCCGGTACGGCGACGGGCGATGCTTCCGACGTCGTGGATTCCGCCGGAAACGCCATCATGGATGCGGCCATCCGGCTCCTGGCCGACGGCGGGCTGACCGCCTTCACCACCGACCGCCTGGCGGCCGAGGCCCGGGTGTCCAAGACGACCATCTACCGTCGCTGGGCGGACAAGAAGGCCATCTTCCGGGCCGTACTGGACAGGTGGGGAGCGCGGGCCGAGGTGGAAGACCTGGGCGACTTCCTGGTTGAACTGGACCAGTGGTACGCCGACCGGCAGGCCAAGTACAACCAGGCGGGATTCAGGCCGGTGGCCGCCAGCCTCATGGAGGTTGCCGCCCACGATCCGGAGATCGGTGAAGCCATGTCTGCCGACCGCCGTGCGTCGTGGACGACGATGCGCGAGGTCCTGGCCCGCGCAATCGAGCGAGGTGAGATAGATGACGACATCGACGTCGATCACCTGGAGCAGTTCTTCCTGGGCCCCATCTACTACCGGGCGCTCATAGACGGACAGGAGTTGGACGACGCCACGATCGCCGCCTTCCGGCGACTGGCCCTGTCCGCCGTCGGATACGACCCGACCCGAACCAGGTGATCGCCGTGCCGGCTACCAGCGGGCACCTCGGCCCTGAACGCATTCCGATGGTGGTGCTGGGTGGTTGGCTGGGGTCCGGCAAGACGACCCTCCTGAACCGCCTCCCGCGGGCTGCTGCGCCCGGCGGACGCATCGCCGTGGTGGTGAACGACGTGGGGCCGTGCACCTCGCAGGTGGCTCCGTGTCGACACAGGAGTTGACCGGTCCGGCCTCCGGTCTCCTCGTCGCCATCTCGACTCCCGGAGCGATCGACCCGGCGGTCCTGGAAGCGGTCTTCGTGGCTGTCGGGTTCCAGCCCACGGGCCCGAACGGGACCCCTGTTCGAGCATCCGTTGAGGAGGGCCCGATCCGATGTTGACCCCCAGGCTCGTTGTGACGATGGTCAGCCCTGAGACCGGGCGGCTGCGGCCGACCGAGCTGGACGTGCTCCCCGAGCCGTTGACTGCCGCAGAGCATGGCCTGATGGTGGGAAGCCCCCCACCGGACGACAAGCGCGTCCACCACGGCAACTGGATGGCATGGCCGCAGATCCGTTGGGCCCTCACCCACATGGACGAGTTGCGGGCCTGTGGACGGATCGGCCGGGGTGACCGCGCCACTACCGGGCTGGAGACGGCGTCACCGACCGAGACCGGCCTCGACCTGGACGGGCTGTCCATCGACGACGGCCTCGGTGGCAGCTGGACCCTCGACGAGATGCTGCGAAGCACCTACACGGATGCGTTCCTGGTCCTGCACCGGGGGCGGATCGTGCTCGAGCGGTATGCCAATGCAATGGGCCCGTCGACAAGGCACGCCATGTTCTCCATGACCAAGACGGTCACGGGCGTACTGGCCCTGACGGCCATCGATGACGGTGTGATGGGCCTCGACGACCTGCTCACCGACCACGTTCCGGAGTTGGCGGACACCGCCTTCGCCCCGGTGACCGTCGGCCAGGCCCTGGACATGACCGACGGGATCCGCTTCGTCGAGGACTACAGCGACAACAGGTCCGACATCATGCGGTACGGGACTGCGATGGCGTTCACGCCGGCACCCGCCGACTGGGACGGCCCCGACGGCATCCACGAGGCGATCCTCGGCTTCACCGAGCGCGCCACCCAGCCGGGCGAGGTCTTCCTCTACAAGTCGGTCACGACGGACGTGCTGGCCTGGGCAGTCGCCAGGGCCACCGGCCAGAGGTGGATCGATGGGGTGTCCGAGCGCATCTGGGGCCCGATGGGTGCCGGTGACGATGCCGCGGTGATCCTCGACAACCACGGAGTGGCGGTCTCATCGGGCGGGATGTCGTGCACCGCGCGCGACCTGGCCCGGTTCGGTCGGATGCTGTCCCGGTCGGGAAGGGTCGGCGAAGGAGCTGAGGAGCGACAGGCCGTGCCGCAGGCCGTGGCCGACGATCTGGCTGTCGGTGGCGAGCCCTATCCGGGCAGCGGAGGTGGTTACGCCACCCGGGAGGGCTGGACCTTCCACCGGCACTGCTGGAACATGCAGCGGGTAATGGGGGCGTTCATGCCGATGGGGGTGCACGGCCAGAGGTTGTTCTGCCATCCCGGGAAGGACCTGGTCATCGCCAAGTTCGGCTCGCACCCGGTGACCGGCAACGTCTACACCGACGTGTCCCACGAGTCCCTCTACAGGCAACTCATCGACCGCTGCTGACCGAGGGTCCTGTGGCCCGGGGCTACGCCTCGTACCCGGTCACGCCGCCCACGATGGTGGCCAGCACTCTGATGTCGCGGATGGCCATCGGTTCGACGGCGAACGGGTCGGCGTCCAGCACGACCAGGTCGGTCAGCTTGCCGACCTCCAGGGTGCCCTTGTCGTGTTCCTCCATGTTCAGGATCGCGGCGGCCGAGGTGTAGCCAGCCACGGCGTCGGCAACGCGGGCCCGCTGTTCGGGACCCAGCAGGTCACCATCGCGGGTGATCCGGTTGACCGCCGTCCAGATGGTGAACAGCGGATCCAGCGGCGTGACAGGCATGTCGCAGTGCAGGGCGTGGACGATGCCGTGTTCCGTGAAGCTGGCCAGGGGGTCGATGCGCGAGCCCCGCTCCGGCCCGAGGAACCGGTCACGGTGCCGGTCGCCCCAGTACCAGATGTGGTTGGCGAAGACCGAGGCCATCACGCCCAGCCGGGCCATGCGCTCCAGCTGGTCCTCGCGGACGGTCTGGCAGTGCTCGATGCGGTGCCGGTGGTCGTCACGCGGGTGTGCTTCGAGGGCGGCCTCGAAGGCGTCCAGCGTGTTGTCGATCGCCTGGTCGCCGTTGGCGTGCACGGCGACCTGCCAACCCTTCAGGTGTGCCTCGGTGACCAGCTCGACCAGCTCGGCGGCGGGGATCACCTCGGTGCCGTTGACGTCGGGACGGTCGTGGTATCCCTTGCAGAGGCACGCCGTGTACCCCTGGATCGAACCGTCGGACACGAACTTGAGTGCCCCGATCGAGAGCATGTCGCCGCCCAGGCCGGTGCGTAGCGGCAGGTCGCCGACGAACCTCCAGCCTGGGAACAGGCGGGTACGTACCCGGATGGATCGTTCGTCGATCCCGTTCTGGTAGGTGGCATACATCTCGGTGGCCATGACGGCCGCATCGGTCATTGACGTGACGCCCACGCCCAGGCAGTGGTCGGAGATGGCCCGGGCGCCGGCGGCCATGACCTGGGGTTCGGCGAACGGCAGGCTGCCTCCGACCGCGAAGTTGGCGGTCTCCTCCATGCAGCCGTTGGGGCGGCCCGACGTCTCGCGCTGGAACAGCCCGCCGACGGGATCCTCGACGTCGTCGGTGATGCCGGCCAGTTCCAGCATCCGGTCATTGGCATACGAGAGGTGCCCGGAGATGTGCCGGATGAAGATCGGGTGTTCGGTGCTGGCTGCGTTCAGGTCGTGGCGGGTGAGGTGGCGGTCGTCGGCCATGAGCGAGTCGTCGTAGCCCCAGGCCTGGATGGGCTGGCCAGCTGGCGTCGACGAAGCCGCCTCCCGCAGGACGGCGACCACGTCGGCGACAGAGCGACAATCCGGGTAGCCGATCTGGGGACTGAGCATCTGGACGCCGGCGGCGATGGGGTGCATGTGGGTCTCGATGAAGCCTGGCAGCACGGTGGCCCCGCCCAGGTCGACGACCTCGGTGTCGGGACCGGTGAGGGTCTCCAGGTCGGCCAGCGGCCCCACGCCGATGATGCGGCCCCGCCAGGACGCCAGCGCTTCGGCGCTGGGGTTGTCCGGATCCAGCGTGTGGAAGGAACCGTTCGTGAAGAGGCGATCGGAGATCGTCACGGGTCAGGGCCGGTCCTTCTTCCTGGACTGCATGCGTTCCAGGTAGGCGTCGCGAGAGGCGCGTCCCTCGGGGTCGCGCAACGCCGCGGTGAGGCCATCGGCGTCAGACCAGGATCGTCCGGTTCCGACCATCTGGTCGGTCACGGCGTTGACGTGGCGCTTGGTGGCCAGCACGGCGGCCCTCGGCCGTGACGCCACCGCCTCGGCCAGCTCGTCGGCAGCGGCGTCCAGGTCGTCGGCGGCGACTATCCGGTTCAGGAACCCGGCCGCCATCGCCTCCTCGGCGCCGAACGGGCGGCACGTCATAACCAACTCCTTGGTGAGCGCAGGGCCGATCTCACGTACCAGTCGCGGGATGCCACCCCAGGCCAGGGGGATGCCCAGGTCCACCTCCGGTATGGAGAAGGACACGTCGGCCGTGGCGACGCGAAGGTCACATGCCGCGGCGACGACCAGCCCGCCACCCACCACATGGCCGTGCAGGGCAGCGATGAGTACCGGCGAGGTGCGTTCCAGGGCGTCGGCCATGAGGCGTCCGGTGTCAGCCGGAACACGTCCGCCGGCCGGCGACGGGCCGTCGTCGCCGAAGACGGAAAGGTCGAAGCCTGCGCTGAACGCCCGACCTGCGCCGCTCACAATGACGACCCGCAGGTCGCTCTGGTGGTCGAACCAGGAGGCGGCCTCGGCCACCTCGGCCATCAGCTCGTTGGAGAGGGCGTTGAGACGGTCGGGGCGGTTCAGGGTGAGGGTGCCACGACGGCCGTCGCAGGTGACCTTGATGGTCTTGAAGTCCGGGGGTGTCGACATGCCGGCGAGTCTCGCCCGCTGGACCGTGCGGTGCACGACCGGGCGCCCGGGAAGGGTCAGTCGGCGGCCGGCTCCAGGGTGACGTCGGCCGACAGCGCCTCGCCCTCGACCAGGTCGATGCCCGTGGCGCGTGCAGCGGCCGCCACGTCGGCCAGGACCGGGCGCAGCCAGGCGAGGCGTTCGGCGGTATCGGTGATCGTGCAGGCCACGACCGGTGTGGCCAGGGAGCGCTTCGATGTCGTCTTGTGACGTCGGATCTCTGCCAGGGCAGCGGCGGCCACGCCGGCCATCGCGGGGTCGACCGTCTCACCGTCGACCGTTGCTGCGGCCCGGAGCTCGGCGGCCACGGGCCAGGCCTGCCTGTGGATCGAGCCGCCCCGCCACCACGACCAGACCTCCTCGGTCACGAATGGCAGGAAGGGAGCGAAGAGGCGCAGCAGGGTGGACAGGGCGAGGCGCAGGGCGTGGCGGGCCGATTCGGCGCCTGCCTCGTCACCTTCGTAGGCACGGGCCTTGACCAGCTCCACGTGGTCGTCGGTGAAGGTCCAGAACCACGTCTCGGTGCGTTCCAGGGCCCGTGCGTAGTCGAAGCCCTCGAAGGCCCGGGTGGCCTCGTCGACCAGGTCCGCGAGGCGTTCCAGCATGGCCCGGTCCAGCGGATTGGTGATGGCTACAGGGTCGATGGCCAGCGGGGTCGCCTCTCCGGCTCCGAAGCCGAGGGCGAACCGGCTGGCGTTCAGGATCTTGATGGCGAGGCGCCGCCCGATCTTCATCTGGCCGTCGTCGAAGGCCGTGTCGGTTCCGGGCCTGCCGTTCGCCGCCCAGTAGCGCACGGCGTCGGAGCCGTGCTGGTCCAGGAGGTCCAGCGGCGTGACCACGTTGCCCTTGGACTTGGACATCTTCTTGCGGTCCGGGTCCAGGATCCAGCCGCTCAGGGCGCAGTGGGCCCACGGCGCTGCTTCGGCCTCGAAGTGTGATCGCACGGCCGTCGAGAACAGCCATGTCCGGATGATGTCGTGGGCCTGGGGCCGCAGGTCCATGGGGTAGGTGCGGTCGTAGAGGTCGTCGTCCTCTTCCCAGCCGCAGGCGATCTGCGGGGTGAGCGACGAGGTGGCCCAGGTGTCCATGACGTCGCTGTCGCCGACGAAGCCGCCGGGCTGACCGCGCTGGGCACCGTCGTAGCCGGGGGCCGGGTCCGACGACGGGTCGACGGGCAGGTCGGCCTCATCTGGGACGATGGGCGAGTCGTGCACGGGTTCGCCGTCGGAGTCCAGCGGATACCAGAGGGGCAGTGGCACGCCGAAGAACCGCTGTCGGCTGATCAGCCAGTCGCCGTTCAGGCCGTCGATCCAGTTGGTGTACCTGGTCTGCATGTAGGCGGGGTGCCAGGTGATCTGGTCGCCACGGGCGATGAGGTCGGCCCGCAATGAGGCGTCCCTGCCGCCGTTCCTGATGTACCACTGGCGGCTGGTCACGATCTCGAGCGGCTTGTCGCCCTTCTCGAAGAACTTGACCGGATGCGTGATGGGTTCCGGCTCGCCGACCATCTCGCCGGTCTCCCGGAGGATCTCGACGATCTCGACCTGCGCCGAGAAGATCGTCTTGCCCGCCAGACGCGCGTAGGCGGCCAGGCCGGCGTCGGATTCGATGCCGGGGGGTGGCTCGGGGTTGATCCGGCCGGCCCGGTTGACGATTGCGCGGACGTCCAGGTCCAGCTCGCGCCACCAGGTCACGTCGGTGGTGTCGCCGAACGTGCAGATCATGGCGCTTCCGGTGCCCTTCTCGGGGTCGGCCAGCTCGTGGGCGACGACAGGGACCTCGACGCCGAATACCGGCGTGGTGACCGTCGAGCCGAACAGCGGCTGGTAGCGCTTGTCGTCCGGGTGGGCCACGAGCGCGACGCAGGCTGCGAGCAGCTCGGGCCGGGTGGTGGCGATGTGGATGTCGTCGGCACCGGCGGGTCGGTGGAAGGCCAGCGTGTGGTATGCGCCGGGTCGTTCCCGGTCCTCCAGCTCGGCCTGGGCTACGGCGGTGCGATGCGTGACGTCCCAGAGGGTCGGCGCTTCGATCTGGTAGGCCTCGCCGCGGGCCAGGTTCCGGAGGAAGCCCCGCTGGGAGACCCGCTGGCAGCGCTCGTCGATGGTGGCGTAGTGCTGGGCCCAGTCGACCGACAGGCCGAGGCGGCGGAACAGGGCTTCGAAGGCCTGCTCGTCCTCGGCGGTCAGCACGTGGCAGAGCTCGATGAAGTTGCGGCGGCTGATGGCCATGTCGCCACGCTTCTTGATGGCCTTCGGGTCGCCGGCATCGTCGGGGGCGGCGAAGTCCGGGTCGTAGGGCAGGGAGGGCTCGCAGCGCACCCCGAAGTAGTTCTGGACCCGGCGTTCGGTCGGGAGGCCGTTGTCGTCCCACCCCATCGGGTAGAAGACCTCCTTGCCGGCCATGCGCTGGTAGCGGGCGATGGTGTCGGTGTGTGTGTACGAGAAGACGTGGCCGACGTGCAGCGAACCGCTGACGGTGGGCGGCGGGGTGTCGATGGAGAACACGTCGGCCCGGTCCTTGGATCGGTCGAAGCGGTAGGTGCCCCGTTCCTCCCAGGTGGCGTCCCAACGCTTCTCGAGGCCCTCCAGGCCGGGGCGCTCGGGGATGGTCGGGGCGGGCGCGTGGGCCGCGGCGTCGGGATGGCTCATGAGGGTCCGAGGCTACCGGCGGGCCTCCGGGGCGCCGCTAGCCTTCGCCGCCGTGACCCGCTCTGATCGACGTTTCGGTACCGGTCGTCCAGCGCTTCCTGTCGGCTTCGGTGTGGTGTGGGCCACGGTCGCCATGGACATGGTCGGTTTCGGCATCATGCTGCCCGTCCTGCCGCTCTATGCCGAGGATTTCGGTGCGTCTCCGGCGATGGCGGCAGCGGTCATCGCCATGTTCTCCGCCGCCCAGATGGTGGCCGCTCCGCTCTGGGGTCGACTCTCGGATCGGATCGGCCGCAAGCCGGTCCTCATCGCCGCTCTCATCGGTTCGTCGATAGGGAGCCTGGTGACCGGGCTGGCCGGGGTGCTGTGGATCCTGTTCCTGGGCCGGGTGCTGGACGGGGCGTCCGGGTCGTCGTATGCGGTGGGTCAGGCGGCGGTGGCCGACATGGCCGAGCCGGAGGACCGGCCCCGCCTGCTGGGTCTGCTGGCCGCAGCCTTCGGGGTGGGGTTCGTGGCCGGGCCGCTGATCGGCTCCATTGCGGCGTTGGGTGGCCGGGAACTGCCGTTCTTCGTGGCCGCCGCCCTGGCAGCAGGCAACGCCGTCGTCGCCCTGGTGCGCCTGCCGTCGGGTCGGCGGTCGGCTCCGGCTTCAGCCCCGAAGCCGGGTCGCTTGGCCCTGTGGGGTGCGTCGGGTGCGGGGGTACGTCGCCTGGCCGTGCTATCGCTGGTGGCGATGGTCGGTTTCGCCGGGTTCGAGGCCACCTTCGCCATGCTGGTCGAGCGACGGTTCCCCGAGGTGGGGGACCCGACGGTGTACGGCCTGTTCGCCTCCATCGGACTCCTGATGGTGCTAGTCCAGACCCGGATCGTGGGGCCCGTCAACGCCCGACTGGGAACCGGTTCTGCGTTGCGGGCGGCGCTGTCGTTGGTGGCCGCGGGAATGGTCGTGCTGGCCATGGGCGGAGGCTGGGCCGGCCTCGCCGTCGCCCTGGTGCTGTTGGTGGTGGGACAGGGCGTGTTCGGACCGACGCTCTCGAACGCCACCGTCGAGACTGTGGGTGCCGACGGTCGTGGGTCGGCCCTCGGCCTGCAGCAGAGTGCCGGGGCGTTGGGCCGGATCGTCGGACCGCTGCTGGCTGGTGTGCTGTTCGGCCGGGTGGCCGTGGGTGCCCCGTACCTGGTGGCCGCCGCCCTGGCCCTCGCAGCCCTGGCCCTGGTCCGGGATTCGTCTGCATCGCGGTGATGGCAGCGGTCCTGTCACAGAGATCTGCGACAGAGCTGGTGGAGGTCGGCTTGACTGGAGAGGTGGATCCTGGATCGCTGGTGTACCGCCCGCCGCCGGTGTCGAGGCGGTTCGGCGGTGCGGTGCTGTTCGCCCGGTCGATGCACGACGGGCAGGCCCGCAAGGGCACACAGATCCCGTATCTCAGCCACCTCCTCGCCGTCACCGCGTTGGCCATCGAGGACGCGGCTGTCGATGACGTGCTGCGAGATGAGACCGAGACCATCGCCATCGCAGCGATGCTGCATGACGTCGTGGAGGACACCCGAGCGACGGTGGCCGATGTGGCCGGCCGATTCGGTGCCGAGGTTGCCCGCATCGTGGCGGCCTGCAGCGACACCGAGGTCTCCCCGAAGCCTCCGTGGCGGCCCCGCAAGCAGGCCTACATCGACCATCTGGCCGACGCCGACCAGGCGACGCTCTGCGTTTCGCTGGCCGACAAGCGACACAACGCCCGCTGCATCGTGGAGGATGCAGCCGCCGCCCTGACCACCGGCGGCGACTTCTGGAGTCGGTTCAACGCCGGACCCGCCGACCAGGCCTGGTACTACGACGAGCTGGCGAAGGTGTTCAGCCAACGACGCCCGGGTACGGCTTCGGCGGAACTCCGTCGGACGGTCGACCGACTCTGCGAGTTGGCGGCCCAGGCCGCCACCTGACCCGTCAGGTGGACCAGACCAGCGGGAACCTGTCGTCGTCGGCCGGATATTGGCCCGGAACAGCGGTCGTGTCGGCCTGGGTGACGCTCGGATCGCAACCGGGGTGCGGCGACCAGACGGCGTCGTTGCCCAACCAGCGGGTCGACAGGGCGGTCCGCCTGTGCGTGCCGGCGTTGCCCGGCGATCCGTGGACGATCCACGATGAGAACACCAGGGCGTCGCCCGGTTCCACGTCGAATCCCATGATGTCGTAGTCGTCCCGGGCCGACTCGATGTCAGGGCAGCGTTCGCCCACGAAGTCGGCCGTCCACGCCGACTCTCCGGTGAACGACTCGGGTGCGAAGTACCTCTCCCAGCGGTGCGATCCCCGCACGAACTCAAGCGAGCTCTCGGCCACGCTGGCTCCGGTGCACGCCACCCACACCGAGCAGATCTGCGAGCCCAGGAAGGGCCAGTACCCGATGTCCTGGTGCCACGGTGTCGGCGACTCCGTGCCCGGCTCCTTGACCAGCAGGTGGTCGAAGTAGAAGCGGGCCGAGTCCGAACCCATGAGGGCCGCGGCCAACTCGGCCATACCGGACTCGAACACGAAGCTGCGTATGGCTTCTTCGGTGCGCCACAGGTAGCGGGTGGTGAAGAGCCGTCCGGCCGCCGGCTCGGGGCCGGTGTCGGTCACCCACGGACCCGGATCGGCCAGCTGCCGGTCGACGAGTACCCCGATGCCGGCCAGCAGGTCGGCGTCCACGGCGCCCGGCACGTGGACCACGCCGTCTTCGGCATAGGTCCGACGTTGCCCGTCGGTGAGCGTGGAGCTCCAGGTGGTGGCCATCTCGCGCAGCGTAGGGGCGGTGCCGAGGGCACACCGGGGTCGTAGGATCGGATTCCGCGACCCCGTCGATCGACTGCGCCATCCAGAGGGATACCTGAACATGACCGACGCTGACCTCGACCCCGTCTCCGACCTGGAGTCCGCCACATGGTGGACCCGCGGCAAGGCGGCCATCATCGACGCCCTGTTGTTCTTCGGTGCGTTGCTCGTCCCGGTACTCCTCGTGGTCGTGGCGGTCGTTACGGCATGGGACGAGGCCGCCGACGAGTTCTCGTTCACTGGTGGGAGCGTGGGCCTGCTCGTCGTCGGCATCATCTCCGCTGTCGGTGTGTTCGTATGGGGTGGCTGGCTCTTCGGCTACCGGCAGGGGGTCACCGGCAATACACCCGGAAAGCGTCGCCTGAGGATCCGCCTGGTAGACGTCGACTCGGGAGAGGCGCCCGGCGGCGCCAAGGGCGTGGGGCGCTGGCTGGTCCCGGCCCTGGTCGGCGGCATCCAGGGCGTCGGCAACGTCCTCCAACTCATCGACATCCTGTGGCCGCTCTGGGATTCCAGGAACCAGCGCCTCGTCGACAAGGTGTTCAGGACACGGGTGGTGGTCGGGGCCGAGGCGACGGAGTCCACCGACGACTGGATGCCGTCCAGCCCCATCAGCTGACCATCGCCCGGCTGGGGTCGGGTTGATCCCCGGTCCTACAGTCCGGTCATGCCACGCCTCCGACGTGTACGTAGGGCCGACCTCCACGCCGGTGCCCAGCCCATCTTCCAGATGCTCTTCGGGGACCGGGACCCGATAGACGAGCCCGGCACCCTGACCGGCACCCCGGGCGACTGGTGGTCGACGTTCGCCCTCGTTCCCGATGTGTTCGACCACGCCGTCGCGGGCATCGTCCTCTACCGCAGCTCGAGGCGCCTACTGGACCCGAAGCTCCGAGAGCTGGGCCAGACCCGGGTCGGCTGGTGTGTGGGCAGCCGCTTCGTCTACTCCCAGCACCGCAAGGCCTGCCGAACCGTCGGCATTCCGGACGAGCAGATCGAGGCCATCGAGGCCTGGGAGACCGCCACCTGCTTCGACGAGGTCGAGCGGGCCGTGCTGGCCTACACCGATGCCCTCTCAATCCAGCACGGGCGCGTACCCGACGGCATTTTCTCCGCCCTCCAGGAGCACCTCTCCGACGAGGAGATCCTGGAGCTGACCTACATCGTCTGCACGTATTCCATGCACGGCGTCATGAGCCGCGCCCTGCGCCTCGAATACGACGACGACCCGCCGGTGCTCGTAGAGGTGCCCGGCGACGGGGCGAGCCTCGGTGACGAGTTCACCCGTGAGGAGTTCCGCCGGGCCCTTCGAATCGTGACCGACGACGACTGACCCGGGCCCGGTGAATCGTGGCTGACGAGGACTGGGCCGGGCCGGTTGGGTGGCCTGGATCAGCCGTTGACGGAGAACGAACTGTCCGGGTTGATCTCCCGGTTGCGCCTGTAGAAGCCCATGTCCATCTGGAGGCCGGTGTGCACGCCTGTGACCACCAGCGGATCGGCGTCGTGGTCGTGCCCGCCCTCCACCTTCTGGATCAGCTCCGCCATGCACCAGCCGGCCACCGGGGCGTTCTTGAACTGGTTGCCGCTTGATCCGATGGCCACGTAGAAGCCGTCCAGATCGGTCCGGTCGTAGATCGGGATCCAGTCGTCCGACACGTCGTACAGGTCGACGATGCCCTTCTTCTCGTTGGGGATCCCCAGTTCCGGCATGCGGCGGGCCAGGCGTAGGACCTGGGCGCTCCACTGTTCGTCGGAGACGACGTTGTCGTAGTCGTCCGGGTCGTCCACCCAGACCTGCGGGTCGCAGGCCGGGTCCTCGGAGCCGATCAGGATGTTGTTGCCGGACTCGGGCCGGACATAGATGGCCAGGTCGGAGTCCGAGGTGTGCAGGCCGTTGTTCTCGAAGTCGATCCCGGCGGGTGACGGCACGTGGTGCACCTCGTGGCGCAGGGCCCTGGTCTTGATGTTCATCGAGTCGTAGACGCCGGCCATCTTGTTGATGACGAACGAGTGGGGGCCGGCCACGTTGACTACCACCGCGGAGTCCACCTCGGTCCCGTCGGCCAGGGTGATGCCGGTGATGCGTCCGTCGGCCCGACGGATGTCGGTCACCTCGGTGTTGAACCGGAACTCGCCACCCTTGGCCTCGGCCGCCCTCTGCAGGTTGTGGCTGGCCAACTGCGGGTCGCTCACGTAGCCGGAGTCCGGCGTGTAGAGCGCCCCCATGATCTCGCCTTCGGGCTCTTCCCAGAAGCGGTCGTCGGCGGGTCGGCACGGCTCACCGTGGGTGCCGTGCTCGAAGAACGGAAAGCGTTCGGCCAGTTCCTCGTTGCTGAGGATCTCGTAGGGCACCCCCACCTGTTCGAACAGCGGCAGGACCTTCTCGTGGTGGCCGCCATCGAGCATGAACAGCACGGTGCCGGACTGCATGTAGAGGGCGTGGCCGCGCTCGTCCTCGGAGTCCAGGTAGTTGGACCAGTCCTTCCAGTAGGAGAAGCCCTCGTAGGCCATCGCCACACCGTCGAAGGTGGAGTAGTGGGCGCGCACGATCGCGCACGAGTTGCTGGTCGAGCCGTAGCCGGCCGCCGGCAACTTGTCGACGTTCAGGGTGCGCCAACCCTTCTTGGCCAGCTCGAAGGCGATGGCGGAGCCGATCACCCCGGCACCGATGATTACTGCGTCGTAACGCTCGTTGTCGGTCATTCCTGGTCCTCGGGTCTCTCGTGTCGGGTGGCCGTGACCACGCCGGATCAATGTCGGTTCAGGAGCACTTCCAGGTTCGGGGGGAACCGGCGATCGGCGGGCTCAGCCACGCATCCGCTCGCCGTCAGGATCGTACAGTGGCTCCAGTTGCAGGCGTGCTGGGCGCATCCTGCCGAGTATCTCCACCTCGAAACCGTCAACGTCGGCCGATCCGTCGGCCAGGTGTGTCGGGATGTAGCCGAGGGCCACGCTCTGGCCGCAATGGTGTGCGTAGCCCCCCGAGGTCACGAATCCCACGCATTCGCCACCGTGGAATATGGGTTCGTCGTGGATCGCGTCGGCGTCGTCGTCGACGTCGACGACCAGCGTCACGAGACGCCTGGCCGGCCCGTCGACAAGCTCGGCCCGGGCGGCATCCCTGCCGATGAAGTCGGCGGCCTTGTCGACCTTGACGAACCGGCCCATGCCGGCCTCGGCGGCGGTGAAGTCCGGCCGGAATTCCAGGTTCCAGACGCCGAAGCCCTTCTCCAGGCGTAGCGACATGAAGGCCCGACCGCCGAACGGGGTCACGTCCAGGCCCTCGTCCCGTCCGGCCTGCATCACTGCCAGCCGTAGTGCCTCGTGGTGCTCGCCGGTGCAGTACAGCTCGTAGCCCAGCTCACCGGTGAACGACAGGCGGGCGACGATCACCGGCATGCCGCCGACGGTCATCTCCCGCAGGTCCCGGAAGCGCAGCGCGTGGTTGGAGACGTCCTCGTCGGTGAGGCGGGACAGCAGCTGCCGGGCATCCGGACCCGAGATCGACCAGCCCAGCAGGCCCTCGCTGCGGTCGGTGACCGTCACGCCGTCGGCGGGAAGGCGCTGGCCGAACAGCCGCATCGTGATGGCGGGCATGGAACCCGAGCCGAACAGCACGAACCGGTCGTCGGCCAGGCGTCCAACGGTCAGGTCGGCGGCCAGCTTCCCGGCCGGCGTCAGGATCGGCGTGAGGGCGAGCCGGCCCAACTCCGGTAGGTGGTTGGCCACGATCCCGTCCAGGAAATCGGCTGCTCCGGGACCGGATACCTCGTACTTGGCGAAGTTGGCGATCTCCAGCAGGCCGACGCCGGTTCGGACCGCCCTGCACTCCTTGGCCACCGGATCGAAGGCGTTGGAGCGATGAAACGACGGCGTCTCGACCTGTCCGGATCCGTCGGGGGAGAACCAGAGGGCGTGCTCGAGGCCGAACGAGGCGCCCCACACAGCGCCCTTCGCATCCAGGGCGTCGTACGAGGGCGTGGTGCGCCACTTCCGGGCGGCCGGCAGCTCCTCGTTCGGGTAGGTGAGCATGAAGCGTCGCCGGTAGTTCTCCTGGGACTTCAGGTACGTGTAGTCCTTCGTGGCGAACCCGCCGAACCTCGCCACGTCCATGGCGTACACGTCCATCTCCGGCTCGCCGTCGATGATCCACTGGGCTAGGCAGAGGCCCACCCCACCCGCCTGGCAGAACCCGGCCATGACCGCACAGGCCACCCAGTAGTTCGGGACGCCGGGGACGGGCCCGATGAGGGGGTTGCCGTCCGGGGCGAACGTGAACGGACCGTTGATAACGCGGGCGATGCCGGAGGTCGCCAGTGCGGGCATCCGCTGCTGGGCCAGCTCGATCCGGTCGGCGAACCGCTCCAGGTCGGGGGTCAGCAGGCGCATCCCGAAGTCCAGCGGTGTGGTGTCCGCCGCCCAGGGCTTCCCGGCGTTCTCGTAGGTCCCCACCAGCAGGCCGTTGCCTTCCTGACGGGTGTAGACGCCCCCCTCGTAGTCGATGGTCACCGCCAGCTCGCCGTCGTGGTCGACGATCTCCTGTATCTCCTCGGTGATCACGTACTGGTGCTCCATGGGAAGTAGCGGCAGCTCGACGCCGACCATCCGACCCAGCTCCCGGGCCCACAGGCCGGCGGCGTTGACGACCACCTCGGCATTGATGATCCCGTGCTCGGTGTGGACGTCCCACGAGCCGTCGGGGCGCTGCCTCAGGTCGTGGACCGGGTTGTTCCTGACCACCTCGGCACCGTGGTGGATCGCCGACTTCGCATATGCGTTGGTCACGCCCGACGGGTCGACGCTCCCATCGGCCGGCTCGTACAGCGCGCCCAGGTACTCGTCGGTGTTGATGAGCGGGTTGAGGCGCTTCACCTCCTCCATGGAGATGAAGTCGGCGTCCATCCCCATGTACCGGGCCTTCGCCCGCTCCAGCTTCAGGTAGTCGAGCCGCTCGGGGGTCGAGGCCAGGTAGATGCCGCCCGGCCAGCGCGTGCCACACGAAACCCCTGAGAGGGCCTCGATCTCGGCGTAGAGGGCGAGGGTGTAGGCCTGCAGGGAGGCGATGTTCGGGTCGGAGTTGATCGTGTGGACGACCCCGGCGGCATGCCAGGTGGAGCCGGCGGTGAGCTCGGCCCGCTCGATGAGCATGCAGTTGGACATGCCCATTTTGGCCAGGTGGTACAGCACGCTCACGCCGGTGACCCCACCGCCGATGACGACCGCGTCGACTCGTGTTCTCATGTCAGGTCTGTTCCTTCAGGTTCCGGAGGGATCAGGGTGGGTGGCTCGCCTAGTACCAGGCATCTTCCATCGAGGCCTTCCTGCGGTCCACGAAGTCGGTCAGGGCCTCGTCCACTCCGGCCGCCATGGGCGGGGACTCGTGGTTGGCGAGTCGGGCCTTCCAGTCGGCGTTGGCCCGCTGGCGGGCATCCTGCTCGCCCTCCTCGTGCCACTGCTCCCACGACACGGCGTCACCGAACGTCGCCTCGTAGTAGGCGGTCTCGTAGTTGGCCAGCGTGTGGGCCGAACCCAGGAAGTGGCTGCCGGGGCCCACCTCGTGGAAACCGCCCATTGCGAAGGCGTTCTCGTCCATGGCCATGCCGCGCATCAGGACGTGGGTCATGCCCAGCCGGTCGTTGTCAAGCACCAGCTTCTCGTAGTCCATGACCAGGCCGCCCTCCAACCAGCCGGCGGCATGCAGGACGAAGTTGGCTCCGGACATCATCGCCGTGGACAACGAGGTGGCGCTCTCCGATGAGGCCTGGGCGTCGGGCAGCTTCGAGGACGTGAACGAACCGCCGCAGCGCACCGGGATGCCCAGTCGCCGGGCCAGCTGGCCTACGGCGAAGTAGGCCAGCCCGGCCTCCGGAGTCCCGAACGTGGGGGCGCCGGACCGTAACGACATGGTGGTCAGGAAGTTCCCGTAGATGGCCGGCGCACCGGGGTGGACCAGCTGGGTGAGGGCGACGCCGACCATGGCCTCGGCGTGGGCCTGGGCAACGGCACCGGCCGGCGTGACCGGCCCCATGGCGCCACCCAGGATGAACGGGCAGATGACCATCCCCTGCCCGGCGGCGGCGTAGTGCCGGATCACCTCGGTGACCGCACCGTCGTAGACCAGCGGCGAGTTCACGTTGATGTTGGCCATGATCACGCAGTCGTCGTCGAGGCGCTCCGCGCCGAACACGATTCGGGCCATCTCTATGGAATCGAGTGCCCGCTCGGGTGCGGTGATGGCCCCCAGGGGAGGCTTGGTGGAGTGCCTGAAGTGCAGCGCCAGCATGTCCAGGTGGCGCTTGTTGACCGCCACGTCGGTCGGCTCGCAGATGACCAGACCCGAGTGGTGCGTCCACTCCAGGGAGTGGTTGATCTTCACCAGGTCCTCCAGGTCGGCCATCGTGCCGTACCTGCGTCCGCGGTCCAGGTCCCGCACGAAGGGCATGCCGTAGCCGGGGGCGAACACGGTGTGGTCGCCCCCGATGGTCACCGACCGTTCCGGGTCCCGGGAGTGCTGGACGAACTGGTGGGGGGCGCTGCGCTTCACGATGTCGGTGACCAGGCCCGGGTCGAACCGGAGTCTCTGTCCATCCACCCTCGCCCCGGCGTCTCGGAACAACTCGATGGTGACCTCGTCGCCCCAGATCTCGATGCCCACCTCGGCCAGAATCCGGTCGGCGTGCTCCTCGATCAGGTCCAGGCCGTCCTCCTCGAACAGGTCGTAGTAGGGGATCCGTCGCTCGAGCTTCTGGATGACCTTCGCGGCGCGGTCCCGTGAGCGCCTGCTCCGGTCGCCCCTTCGGCGGGTGGCGGTCATCGTGCGTATCCCCCGGAGTTCGTGCTAGTACTGCCTGGGCGCCAGCGGCTCCGACCTCCCGGTGGGAACGAGGGTACGAAGCGTCCGGCTCGGGTGCAATCTTCGGGCTTCACTGGTCGGTACATAAGCCGCCGACCGCTGCGGATACCGTCGCCGTCGGGAAGACAGGAACTCGGCGAGTACTCGCGTTCCCGGTCGACGTCGATCATCGATGCCCAGCGCAGGGTCATGTGCTCGGTCTCCCTGGTCGGTTCGGGTTCAAGGTCATCGGTACGTTGACAATAGATTCTTATGAATATATTCTGCAAACCATGCTGTCACGCCAGACGCCCTTCCTGGGTCGCTATCTCCCGTATCTGCTCCGGCAGGCCGACCAGACGTTGTCGGCTCCGTTCTACGCTGCCCTCACCCGGTCCGGTGTGGCCCGCTCCGAGTGGCGGGTGCTTGTCGTCCTTGAGGAGCTTGGGGAACTGCGGGTGGCCGAGCTGGCCATCACATCGCTGAGTCCCCAGCCTACGGTGACCCATGCACTGCGACGGCTCGAGGAGCGGGGCCTGGTTACCAGGACGGTCAGCCCAGAGGACCGACGCCAGCGGGTCGTGGCCATCACGGCCGAGGGCTCGTTGCTGACCACCACGCTCATGGATGAGGCCACCCGTCTCGAGGCCGAGGCACTGGCCGGTGCGGGTGACCTCACCGAGTTGGTCGGACGGCTGCGGGAGGTTACGGCGTTTCTGGAAGCCGGCGCCGGGGCGGGCCATCGGGCCTCCGCGCAGTGAACCGGGCACCATGGAGGAGACAGGCATGACCGAGTACGACCCGGATCCGTTGGATCGACGACCCTTCAACCTCGGGGCCTGGATCCGGGACCACCGTGACGAGCTCACCCCGCCGGTGGCCAACCGGCAGATCTGGCGGGGTGCCGACATGATCGTGATGATCGTCGGCGGCGGGAACGAACGCAACGACTTCCACGACGACCCGCGGGAGGAGTTCTTCCACCAGATTCAGGGAGACATGGACCTGGTGATCTGGTCGGAGGAGGGCACCGAGCCCTTCCATATGCCGATCCGCGAGGGGGACGTCTACCTGCTTCCTCCCGGCGTCCGGCACTCGCCCCAGCGCCCGGATCCCGATTCGATCGGACTGGTTGTCGAGTACCAGCGCCCCATCGGGGAACGGGACGGGTTCGAGTGGGTCTGCTTCTCGTGTGCCCACCTCGTCCACCGGGTCGAACTCCAGCTCCAGGCCATCGATACCGACCTCCCACCGCTCTTCGCCGCCTTCAACGAGGACGAGGGCGCCCGGACCTGTCCCAACTGCGGGACCCTGCATCCCGGCACCCGGGTCCGTCTGTGAATCCCCTGTCAACGTCAACGCCGACCGGCGCCGGGCTCGACGCATCTGAACTGGACGCCGCCGATCCGCTGGCCGGCTTTCGCCACGAGTTCGAGATTCCCGACGGTACCTACCTCATCGGAAACTCGCTCGGGGCTCTTCCGAGGGCCGCACGTGATCACGTTGCCACCGAGTTCGACCGGTGGGCCACACTCGGCGGCGAGGGTCATTTCACCGGGGACCTGGCGTGGAAGGACTACCACGACCTGCTGACCCGGCAACTGGCCGACATCACCGGCGCCCACGCTGACGAGGTCGTGGCCATGAATTCCCTGACCATCAACCTCCACCTGCTCCTGGTCAGCTTCTACCGACCGACGTCGGACCGCCACAAGATCCTGATCGAGGACCACGCCTTCCCGTCGGACCACTTCGCGGTCGAATCCCAGATCCGCCAGCGCGGCTTCGATCCCGAGACGTCGTTGGTCACCGTCTCCCCACGTGAGGGCGAGGAGGCGCTACGGCCCGAGGATCTTCTGGCGGCCATTGCCGAGCACGGCGAGGAGCTGTCGGTCGTGCTCCTGCCCGGCGTGCAGTACTACACGGGCCAGGTCATGCCCATGGCCGACGTCGTGGTCGCCGGGCACGAGGTGGGTGCGATGGTCGGGTTCGATCTGGCCCACGCCATTGGCAACATCGAACTCGACCTCCACGACTGGGGAGTCGATTTCGCCGTCTGGTGCTCCTACAAGTACCTGAACAGCGGCCCGGGGGGCGTGGGCGGGGCGTTCGTCCACCGCGACCACGTCGACGATCAGGCTCTTCCCAAGTTCCTCGGCTGGTGGGGGACCGACCCGTCGACCCGGTTCGAGATGGCCACCCGGTTCGTGCCCATTCCCACCGTTGAGTCGTGGCAACTGTCCAATGCTCCCATCCTTCCGATGGCGGCCCTGCGGGCATCGCTCGACGTGATCGAGCGGGCTGGTGGCATGGGTGCGCTACGAGCCAAGGCCGAGCGCCAGATCGGGTTCCTCAACCAACGGTTGGCCGGGACCCTCGCCGGCCGGGTCGAGAACGTCACGCCGAAGGCGCTGGCCGAGCGTGGGTGCCAGCACGCGCTGCGGGTGGTGGCTGGTGACGGTCAACGGGTCTTCCGGGCCCTGCAGGAGGAGCGGGTGTACGGCGACTGGCGCGAGCCCGACGTGATCCGTGTCGCCCCCGTCCCGCTCTACAACTCGTTCGCCGACATCGACCGCCTCATCGACGTCCTGGACCGGATCGTCCAATGACCGGACTGGTGGCCGACCCGAAGACGGGTCCGCTGGCGGTGGTCGGCGCCGGACAGGCCGGCGCGCTGCTCTCGATCTATCTGGCCCGCCAGGGTCACGACGTGACGCTCTACGAGAGCCGACCGGACCTGCGTCGTACCGACATCGGTGCCGGACGGTCGATCAACCTGGCCCTGGCCACCCGCGGCATCGTGCCCCTCGTCGACGTCGGTGTGATCGAACGGGTCGACGAGATCACCATCCCCATGCGCGGACGGATGGTCCACGCCGTCGATGACCCGACGCCGGCACTGCACCCCTACGGGAGTCGGGACCATGAGGTCATTCATTCGATTTCCCGCACCGACCTGAACGCCATCCTGTTGGATGCCGCGGAGGCCGCCGGGCAGGTCAGGATCGAGTTCGGGGCCGAACTGGAGTCGGTCGACTTCGATCAGTCGGTCCTGCGGTTCACCGGCGGACGGACGGAGCCCTTCGGGGTGGTGTTCGGGGCCGACGGCGCGGGCTCGCGGGTACGGGCTGCCATGGCCGGGCAGGGCTCCTGCCGATTTGAGACCCAGTGGCTGGACCACTGCTACAAGGAGCTGACCCTGCCGCCGGCCGCGAACGGGAGCCACCAGTTGGACCCCAACGCCCTGCACCTCTGGCCCCGGGACGAGTTCATGCTGATCGCCCTCGCCAACCCGACCGGTGACTTCACGGTCACCCTCTTCGCTCCCACGGCAACGTTCGGGGCGCTCACATCAACCGACGCCGTTCGGGGATTCTTCCTCTCAGAGTTCGGTGACTTCGCCGTACTGGTCCCCGACCTGGTCGAGCAGTTCCAGGCCAACCCCACGGGTCCGTTGGGCACCATGCGGGCCACCGGGTGGAGCCACGAGGACCGGGCGGTGCTGGTCGGCGACGCCGCGCACGCCATTGTCCCGTTCCACGGTCAGGGCATGAACCTGGCCATGGAATCGGTCCGGGCCCTCGACCGGCACCTGCGGGAGTCGCCCGACGACCTCGGTGGCGCGTTCCGGCGCTACGAGTGCGAACGCAAGCCGGACGCTGAGGCCATTGCCGACATGGCGCTGGACAACTACCTCGAGATGCGGGCCGGGATGATCGACCCGGACCATGTGGCCAGACGGTCATTGGCGCTCGAACTGGAACGTCGCCACCCCGACCACCTGAGCCCCCGGTACAACATGGTGATGTTCTCGACCATGCCCTACGCCGAGGCTCGGGACCGGGCCGCCCGGCAGGCCGAGCTCCTCACGGCAGCCATGGCCGACCCGGCAGTCGATGTCGACGGCCTGGTCGTCGCGCTGCCTGAGCTGCCGGCACTTGATCCGTTGGCCGACCCCGAGGCACTGTCGATCACATGAACCTTCCTCTCGAGAACCCGTTCGGCAACCGGGACGACCTCACCTATGGGAGCTACCTGATGGTGCCCGAACTCCTGTCGCTCCAGCGTTGCGTATCGACCGACCCGGAGACCGGGAAGCCGGAGCACGACGAGACGCTCTTCATCGTCATCCACCAGGTCTACGAACTCTGGTTCAAGCAGCTCCTGCATGAACTCGACTACGTCACGACCCTGCTCGACGCCGACAAGGTCCACGCCTCGGGGCATCGCCTCAAGAGGGTGCTGAAGATCCTCAAGACGCTGGTTGGGCAGGTTGACGTGCTCGAGACAATGACCCCGGCCGAGTTCGCCAGCTTCCGATCATTTCTGGCCAACGCCAGCGGCTTCCAGTCGGCGCAGTTCCGCGAGCTCGAGTTCCTCCTCGGGATCAAAGACCGGGTGCAGGTGGAATGGTTCCGGGGCGAGGGCGGAGATCGGCTGCAGGCCCGATACGACGCACCCACCCTCTGGGATGCCGTGCTCCATCTCCTGGGCCGCGCCGGATACGATCTGCCGGCCACCGCCCTCCAACGGGATGTCCGCGAGACGGTCACCGAGAACGAGGGTGTCCAGGCCGCCATCGTGTCCTGCTATGCGGATGATGGCTTCGCCAGCCTGTGCGAGACCCTCACCGACCTCGACGAGGGGCTCCAGGAGTGGCGCTACCGGCACATGATGATGGTCCGCCGGACCATCGGCACGAACATGGGCACCGGCGGTTCCGACGGTGCCGCCTATCTCGCCGCCACCCTCTTTCGCCCGGCATTTCCCGACCTGTGGGCCATTCGCGCCGGCTTCTGAATGATGACCCTGCGAGATTCTCACCGAACCCGAGAGACGACATACCGACCATGACGACCTACCCGGAGTTGCAGCTCTACATCGACGGCGCCTGGCGGACGACCGCCACGGATCTGCCGGTCATCGACCCGGCGACCGAGGACGTGATCGGCCAGGTCCCCGTCGCCGGCCCCACCGACCTCGATGACGTCCTGGCCGCCGCGGCGGCCGGTTTCGAGGTGTGGCGAGCCACGCCGCCCCGGGAACGGGCCGCCCTCATCGTGGGCGCGGCCGCCCTCATGCGGGCCCGCCAGGAGGAGATAGCCCACGCCATCACCCTCGAACACGGGAAGCCACTCGTCGAAGCCCGGGCCGAGGTGATCCGGGGCGCCGAGTTCTTCGAATGGGACGCCGGCGAGGCGATGCGGACCTACGGCCGGGTCATCCCGAGCGGTCCGGACGTCAAGCACGTCGTCCACCACCAGCCGATCGGACCGGTCGCCGCGTTCTCGCCCTGGAACTTCCCGTTCAGCCAGCCGGCCCGCAAGGTGGCCGGCGCCCTGGCGTCGGGGTGCTCGATCATCCTCAAGGCCGCCGAGGAGACACCGGCCGGTGCCATGCACATCGCCCGGGCCTTCCACGAAGCGGGGCTTCCGCCGGGCGTGCTGAACCTGGTGTTCGGCGTGCCGGCGGACATCTCCGAGCACCTCATTGCCAGCGACGTGATCCGACTGGTGGCCTTCACCGGGTCGACGGCCGTGGGGCGCCACCTCACCGGCATGGCGTCGGACCACATGACATCGGTCCTGATGGAACTCGGCGGACATGCGCCGGTCATTGTCTGCGAGGACACCGACGTCGAGGCCGCGGCGGCCTCCTCGGCCATCCGGGCCATGCGAAACGCCGGCCAGGTGTGCACGTCGCCCACCCGCTTCTTTGTCCACGAGGCCGTCTACGAGCAGTTCCTCGACGGGATCACCCGCCGGTGCGAGACGACCGTGGTAGGTCCGGGCCTGGAGCCCGGTGTCGAGATGGGCCCGGTGGCCAATGATCGACGCCTGGCAGCGGTGGGCGAGCTGGTCGCCGACGCGTGCGCCGCCGGAGGCACCCTGACCACCGGTGGCCACCGGATCGGCGACACCGGCTACTTCCACGAGCCGACGGTCCTGGCCGACGTGTCCGACCATGCCCGGATCATGCAGGAGGAACCCTTCGGACCGGTGGCCATCGTGAACCCGGTCGACTCGCTGGACACGGCCATCGAGCGGGCCAACTCGGTGCCCTTCGGGCTGGCCGCCTACGGCTTCACCAACCGGGCCGACTATGTGGACCGCATGGTCGACCGTGTGGAGGCCGGCAACCTCTCGATCAACATGCTCGAGGCGTCGCTTCCCGAGACGCCGTTCGGCGGCGTGAAGTCAAGTGGGTACGGCCGTGAAGGCGGTACCGAGGGCCTCCATCACTACATGGTGGTCAAAACCGTCTCCCACAGCATCCCCATCATCTGAAGCGGACTGGAACACACGACATGGACTACGGCAGAAGCGACGCCAAGGCGTACGCCCGTGAGCATATGAAGGGCATCTGGGCTGCGGCCCTCATGCCGTTCACCGGGGACCTCCGCATCGACGAGGACGGCTTCCGGGAGAACGTCCGGCACTGGACCGAAGGCCTCGGCATCGAAGGCCTCTTCGTGACCGGCAAGCAGGGTGAGTTCTTCTCGATGTCGGTCGATGAACGCAAGCGGTCATTCGAACTGGCCGTCGAAGCAACCCGGGGGCGGGGTCACACGATCATGTCGTGCTCGGACCAGAACATGGACGTGGTCATCGAACTGGCCCGCCACGCCGCCGACGTGGGGGCCGACTACATCGTCGTGCATGCGCCGGCGCTGCACTTCCACTCGGCCCGTGACGAGACGCTGCTGGGCTACTACCGGGCAATCGCCGAACAGGTCGACATTGGGATCGCCCTGTGGAGCCACCCCGACAGCGGCTACCTGATGTCGCCGGAACTGTGCAACCGTCTGGCCGACATCGAGACCGTGGTGGCCATCAAGTACAGCGTGCCCCGGCCTCTGTACTCGGAGCTCACGGCCCTTGCCTCGGACCGCATCCAGGTAAGCACCGCGTCGGAAGAGGAATGGCTCGACAACATCCTGGAATTGGACTGGCGGCTCTACTTGTGCTCATCGCCCCCGTTTCTGCTCCAGACAGCGACGGACCGACGGATGCACGACTATACCCGGGCGGCCTTCGAGGGTCGGGTCGACGACGCACGATCGATCAGCGCCAGCTTGGATCCGGTGCGGGCCGCCCTGAAGGGCACCCGGCCGGCGGAGAAGCCCCACGCCCATCAGAAGTACTGGCAGGAGCTGCTCGGTCAGGTCGGTGGCCGGGTCCGGGGGCCGCTGCTCGAGCTGACCGAGGACGAGAAGCGAATCACCCGCGAGGCGTTCGAGCAGTGCGGGCTGGGGTCCTGACCGGGTCGGCGATGGCTGTCGTGGAACCCCACCGGGTCGTCTTCGTGGGATGGGGGTCGATCGCCCGGGCCACCGTCCGGCTGCTGGGTGACGCCCCGATCGAGGTGGTGGCGGTCGCCAAGAGACCGGAGACGCCGGCCCCTCCCGACCTGCCTGCTGGCGCCCGGCTGCTCACCGACCCCGACGAGTTGGTCGGACTGCGGCCGGACGTCGTGGTCGAGGCTGCTGGACGAGACGCCGTGGGGCCGTGGGGGAGGGCCGCGCTGGAGTCGGGCGCCGATCTGATCGTGTCATCCACCTCTGCCCTCGCGGACGAGGTCTTGCGGGACGAACTGGAGGAGCTCGCCACCGGGCACGGAGCCCGGGTCGTGGTCCACCCGGGAGCGTTGGGTGGAGTCGACGCCCTGGCTGCGGCGGCGGCGATGGGAATCGGGGCCGTCGAGCATCGGATCGTGAAGCCGCCGGGGGCGTGGCTCGGGACGCCCGCCGAGGAGGAGTTTGATCTCGAGACCCTCGACGAGTCGGTGACCATCTTCCGTGGCACGGCGGCCGAGGCGGCGTCCCGGTTCCCGCGGAACGCCAACGTGGCCATGACCACCGCTCTGGCCGGGATCGGCCCTGATCAGACGAAGGTCACGCTGGTCGCGGACCCCGCGGCGACCACGAATCGACATGAGATCTCGGCCACCGGTTCCTTCGGTCGGCTGGCCGTCACGATCGACAACCAGCCGCTCCCGGACAACCCGAAGACGTCCGCCATGGCGGCGTTGAACCTGGCCCGTTGCATCCGCAACCGGGTCGAGCCCTTCGTGATCTGACAGCGGCCCGCCCGTTTCCGGACCGGCCCAGCCGTGGCTCAGCTCAGGCGCTGCACGACCATGCGCCATCCGGAGGCCCGGGCGGTGGGTCAGGCGCTGATCCACGAGGAGTCGGTCATCCCCGACTTCCGGCCGCCCCACCTCCTGCGGTTCGGCTTCGCACCGATCTACCTGCGGTTTGCCGACGTGGACGAGGTGGTGGATCGGATCGTGTGAGTCGTCGAGGGTGGCGGCATCGACCGCTGGAGGGACGCGAAGCCGGTCGTGTCCTAGGGGTCTGGACGGGAGTCTGCGCGGGTCGCCTACCGGGTAGAGCCCAACCGTCCGGGGCCTGAGTGGGACAACTTCGAATGGCCCGTTTCCTGGAGTTGTCCGCCGCCTGAGGACAACGGCCCGGCCGCCTGCCGGGTCAGGTCAGGTCGGCCACCGGGACCACGTGGCACGTGATCTCGGGTCGGGTGGCCGGGCGGATGAATCGCAGGCCCATCACTCCGTGGTCCCTGCCGCTGGAGTCGACCCAGTTGGAGGTGCCCGGGTCGGTGGTAGACACCACCAGGCGTACCGATCCGTCGGGTGCCATCGTGGCGCCCTCCCGGTCCAGGTAGCCGGTGCCGGCCGAGTAGTCGGCCAGGTTCTCCATCCAGTGGTTGCACAACTGGAAGTTCCAGTGCTGGCATACCGGTTCGACGAACTCGACCACCAACGCCTCGTCGGCGCCGAGGCGCCAGTATCCGAACTCGAAGTGGCGGTCGTCGGGTGATCCGCCGATGCGGCGGTAGTGGTCATCGGTTAGCTGCAGGCGGTTCTCGCTGGCCACCAGGTGCCGTGTCCACGTCGCGTAGTCGGCCTGGATGCCCAGCACCAGTTGTGATGCGATGGCCAGCCGCGAGGCCATGTCGGCCGGAGGCGGTGGTTCCGGCTCGACATGGTTGTCCAGGCACTCGATCATCAGACGTGGGGGCTGCTGGGTTTCACGGTCGTCATAGACCACCCGGCCCATCAGCTCCCGCGTGGTGGGCGCCATGGGCAGCCAGCGGGAGCCGTCAGCGGGATCCTCGATCGACATCACGAAGTCCACCGCTCCGTCCTCGTCGCTGACCTCCTCCAGCATGCAGGTGAATGGGGTGATGGCGGAGTTGGGGTTGAACTCCCCGAGGTGGTCACGGGCATTCGACCCACTGGGGAAGGCCCCGACGTCGGCTGGAATCGGCGGGCTCCACGCCGACAGGTGCACGTAGGCGGTGCCCCGGGTGCCGGTGATGCGGTAGCTGCGGGTCGCGTCGACGGGCTGGACGATGTGGTCCTGGTTCGGTGACTGCACGCCGGTCCCACCCCTCCTGGGTGGTGGGACCACATTGATCCTGCGGGGGCGGCCCCAGGGCGTGGTGCGTTCGACCGCCCGCATGTTGGCGATCAGGAGCATGCGGGTCAGGTAGCGGAAGCCCTCCACACGGTCGATCGGGTCGCCGTCCGGGGTCTCCTCCAGCACCACGCGGCCGGCCAGCTTCAGCGTCTCGCAGAAGTCATCCCAGGCCGAGCAGTCCAACAGGCGCTCGGCCCGGTGGACGTCGATCTCATTGCTGTCGGTCACCGTGGTCTCCATGAGACACTGACACTGGCACGGGAGTTGAAGGGTCTGGTCAGTGGGCCAGGTTGGCGGCGACGCGGTCAGCGACCAGAGCGCCGATCTCCAGTGATGCCGTGGCGGCCGGTGACGGTGCGTTCAGGACGTGCACCGACCGTTCGCCGTCGACGAGGTGGAAGTCGTCCAGCAGGGCTCCGCTCCTGTCGACAGCCTGGGCACGCACGCCGGCAGGCGCCCGGCTGACGTCCGCACCGTCGAGGTCGGGGACCAGCAGCCGTGCCGCCTCCACGAAGTGTCGACGGGACAGTGACCGCACCATCTCGTCCAGGCCGGGTCGCCAGTACCGGCCCACCAGTCGGGCCGTGCCGGGCCACGTCAGGGTCGACGCCAGGTCCCGTAGCGAGACGTTGGACCACCGGTAGCCCTCCCGGGCCAGGGCCATCACGGCGTTGGGGCCTGCGTGGACGCGGCCGTCCAACCCCCGGGTGAGGTGTACGCCCAGGAACGGGAATCGGGGATCGGGGACCGGGTAGACGAGGCCGTGGACGAGGTCGGCGGACCGGCCCGTCACGTCCAGGTACTCCCCTCGGAAAGCCAGGATCCGGACGTCGCCGGCGGCTCCCGACCTGTAGGCCACGCGGTCTGCGTGCAGGCCGGCGCACCCCACCAGGAAGCGGGCATGCACGGGCCCGTCGGTGGTCTCCACCTTCCAGCCTTCGGCGCCGGGTGTGGCCCTTCCGGCGGCGGTGCCGGTCCTGATCTCGCCGCCCTCAGCGACGACCCGGCCAGCCAGTGCATGGGCCACGCCCGCGAAGTCGGCTAGGCCAGTGGCTGCCACGTGGATCGCCGCCACGCACGACACGTGAGGTTCGTGTTCACGGGCGGCGTCGGGGACCAGGTCGGTGACGTCCACGCCGTTGGCCCGGGCCCGTTCGGCCAGGGCGTTCAGGCGCGGTCGTTCCGCCTCCGTGGTGGCGACCACCAGCTTCCCGCAGCGGTCGTGGGCGATGCCGTGCTCAGCGCAGAACTCGATCATCCGGTTCCCGCCCCGTACGGCCAGGTCCGCCTTCAGTGATCCCGGCGCGTAGTAGATGCCGGCGTGCACCACGCCGCTGTTGCGGCCGGTCTGGTGCGTGGCGATCGCTGCCTCCTTCTCGAGGACGGTGACGGTCACCCCCGGTAACCGGGTCGTCAGGGCATCGGCGGTGGCCAGGCCGATGATCCCGCCACCGACCACCACGACGTCGACGCGGGTCGTGTTTCCTGGGGCCATGGGCTGACGCTATCCGTGGGCCGGATTGGGATCGTAGGTGCCGGGCCGGTTGTGTCGCCGGCGCAGCGGGCGGTCTAGCGCCGGGCGAGGGCGGCGATCGGGTCGACGTACTCCATGTCGAAGGTGTCGGCCACGGCCCGGTCTGTCACCTGGCCGGCGCACACGTTGAGGCCGTTCAGCAGGTGGTGGTCGGCCTTCAGCGCAGCGTCCGTGCCCTTGTCGGCCAGGGCCAGGGTGAACGGCAGCGTTGCGTTGGACAGCGCCTGGGTCGACGTGCGGGAAACGGCGCCCGGCATGTTCGCCACGCAGTAGTGGACGATGCCGTCCACCACGTAGGTCGGATCGGTGTGGGTGGTCGCCCTGGTGGTCTCGAAGCAGCCACCCTGGTCCACGGCCACGTCCACGATGACCGAGCCGGGCCGCATGCGGCCGAGCATGTCGCGGGTGACCAGGTGGGGGGCCCTGGCGCCCTTGACCAGCACGGCGCCGATCACCAGGTCGGCGTCGTAGACGGACGCCTCCAACTCGGCCTTCGTGGAGTACACGGTGCGTACCCGGCCGGCGAATCGCCTGGCGAGGGCCTCCAGCACGGCGGGGGAGCGGTCCAGCACCGTCACGTCTGCGCCAAGGCCGACGGCCATCTCGGCGGCGTTCTCGCCGACCACGCCGCCTCCGATGACGACGACCTTGCCTGGTCGCACGCCGGGCACGCCACCCAGCAGCAGTCCGGCACCACCCTGGGTTGCCTCCAGGGCGTGGGCACCGGCCTGGATCGACATGCGTCCGGCGATCGCCGACATGGGGGCCAGCAGCGGCAGGCGACCGGCGTCGTCGGTGACCGTCTCGTAGGCGATGCAGGCGGCACCGCTGTTCAGGAGGTCCTCGGTCTGGGGCAGGTCGGCCGCCAGGTGCAGGTAGGTGAAGAGCGTGTGGTGGGACTCCAGGTGGGCACGCTCGGGAGCGAGGGGCTCCTTCACCTTCACGATCATCTCGGAAGCGGCGAAGACGTCGTCGGCGGTGCCGACGATTGCGGCGCCGGCCTCCTTGTACTCGACGTCGCTGAAGCCGGCGCCGTCGCCGGCCGCGGTCTCGACGTTCACGTGGTGGCCCCGGTTCACGAGCTCGCCCACCGCTGCCGGGGTGAGGCCTACACGTCGTTCCGCGGTCTTGATCTCTGCGGGGACTCCGATGTCCATGGCAGTGCTCCTGTCTCCGGCCGGCGGGGCCGCTGGATGGGGTGGGTTGGGCGGATGGGGCGGATGGGGCGGATGGCCGAGAGGTCTGTCTTCCCTCTTGCCCGGATTCAGCCCTTCGGTGGGCTGAATCGTTGGGATGGACCCTTCCGTGGGTCCGATATTACGGACGGCACCGCGCCACCCGATTGTGGAGAGCACCGTTGATCCATGCTGTGGCACAACACAGTTGCGTCCAACTATGATTATGAGCGTGGAAACTGTGCCAGAGATACTGGATGCCGTGGATCGTGCCATCCTGGGCCTACTCCAGGAGGATGGTCGGATCGCCAATGTGGACCTGGCTGAGGCGGTGCACCTCTCGCCGTCGGCCTGCCTCCGCCGGGTACGCCGCCTCGAGGAGTCCGGCCGCATCGATCGCTATGTGGCCCTGCTGGACCCGTCAGCGGTCGGCCTCGGTACCGACGTCTTCGTGGAGATCACCCTCACCGGCCAGGACGAGACCACTCTCGAGGCTTTCGAGCGGGCAGTCAGCGAGCGCCCGGAGATCATGAGCTGCCACCTGATGGCAGGCCAGTTCGACTATCTGGTGCACGTGGTGGTCAGCGACGTGGCCGACTACGAGGTGCTGCACCGGACGCACCTGGCCCAGTTGCCCGGCGTGGCCCGGATGGTGTCCAGCTTCGCCCTGCGCCCGATCTGTGACCGGACCGCCTACCCGATCGGCTGAGGGTCCGGCCAACCGGCCTGAACCGTGTGAGCCGGGCCTTCCGGCTACCCGGCCGGTGCCGGAGAGACGCTTCCCGCCTGGGTGATGCCGTCGACCAGCAGCTCGACGAGGAAGTCGAAGTCGGCATCGTGGTCGCCGCGGCCCATGACGTCGAGGTTCTGGAGGCGGCAGAACCCGTCCATGGATGCCCGCAGCGACCGGCCGGCCCGGACGGTGCCCGCATCGTCGATGCCGAATCCCCGGATCACTGCCTGTATGGCGCCGAGGGCCAGTCGGGCACCTGCCCTCCGCTCGACGTCATCGGCGTGGATCGGCAGCAGGGTCATGTCGTACCGTCCGGGGAAGCCGGTTGCCCATGCCCGGTAGGCGCTGGCGAAGGAGCGGACGGCGTCGGCCCCGCTCCTGCCCAGGACGGAGCCGCGCAGGACCTCGCCGAACTCCACCGTCGTGGCATGGGCCAGATCGCGTCGTAGGCCCGGGAGGCCATCCACGTGGGCGTAGAGCGACGGGGGCCTGACCTCCAGTCGGTCGGCCACCGCCGTGAGGCTGAGCGATGCGACGCCGACGGAGTCGAGGATGTCCAGCCCCGTGGCGACCACGTCCCCATGGGTGATGCCCAGCTTCCTAGCCATGTTGCAAGCCTAGTAGGCAGATGTCTAAGATACATAGGCATGGAAGGCCGTAGAGACACACCTGCCACGATCACCGGGCTTCCGACGTCCGGTTCGGTCCACGACGAGCGTGAGATCCAGGCCGTCCTGGAGGTGATGCGCACCTCCAACCTCTCGATCGGCGCAAACGTCGCCGATTTCGAACAGCGGGTTGCCGGGTTGCTGGCCAAGGACCACGGCGTGATGGTCAACTCCGGCTCCTCGGCCCTGCGACTTGCCATCGACCTGCTCGACTGCCAGCCGGGCGACGAGATCATCACGTCACCTCTGACCTTCTCAACCGACATCGCCCCGATGGTCCAGTCGGGCATCGTCCCGACGTTCGTGGACGTCGAACCCGACACCTTCCAGATCGATCCGGCCCGCATAGCGGAGATGGTCAGCCCCCGGACGAAGGCGATCCTGGCCCCCAACCTGGTCGGCAACTGCCCGGACTGGGATGCGATCCGCACCATTGCCGACGAGCACGGCCTCCTGGTGGTGGAGGACTCGTGCGACGTCCTCGACTCGCGGCTCCGGGGCACGCGTACCGGGACGCGGGCTGACATCACCGTCACCAGCTTCGCCCTGTCGCACGCCATGACGTGCGGTGGCAACGGCGGCATGGTCGGCCTCGACGACCCCGATCTCCGCGACCGGTGCCTCTCCCTCCGTCGCTGGGGGCGCCGCAGCGAGCCCTACCTCTTCGGTTCCAAGAAGGGTTCCGAGGACCGTTTCGGCCCACTGGCCGACGGCACTCCCTACGACCTGGTCTTCGTGTTTGATGAGGTTGGCTACAACTTCGAACCGACCGAGTGGAGTGCGGCATTCGGCCTCGTGCAACTCGACAAGCTGGATGACTTCAACGCCCGTCGTCGCCACAACTGGACGATGTTGGATGGGTTCTTCACCGCCCACGAGGACCGGATCGTGCGACCCCGGACCACCCCGGACTGTGACACCACGTGGATGCGGTACTGCTTCGAGCTGCGCCCGGACTCAGGTCTGGACAGGACCGCGGTCCAGGAGTTCCTGGAGTCCCGCAACGTCGCTACCCGCATGATCTGGACGGGCAACATCCTGCGCCAGCCCGGCTTCGCCCGCATCCAGCATCGGTTGCCCGACGACGGCCTGCCCAACGCAGACCGTGCGATGGACACGGGGCTGACCCTGCCCATCCACCACGGCCTGACCAGCGACCACGTCGGGTTCATGATCGACCAACTCACCGAACTGCTGGTGGGCTGAGGCCCACCGGCCGGAAATTCCCTACGATCCACCTGAACCTGAGGAGCGCCATGAGCACCGTCGCCAACTACACCCTGATCTCGTCGGACTGCCATGCCGGCGGGAACATGAAGGCCTACGAGGAGTACCTCTCCCCGGACCACCGGGAGGCCTTCACCGAGTGGCGGGGCGCCTACTCCAACCCGTTCCGGGACCTCCAGGACGACGGCCGGTCCCGCAACTGGGACGACGAACGGCGCAACGGCGACCTCGACGCAGAGGGCGTGGCCGCTGAGATCTCCTTCCCCAACACCGTGCCGCCGTTCTTCCCGACAGGGGCGCTCATCACCTATCCGGCCACCGACCGGACCGAGTACGAGCGTCGCCTCGAGGGCATCCGCACCCACAACCGTTGGCTGGTGGACTGGTGCGCGGCCTTCCCCGAGCGCCGCTGTGGCCTCCCCCAGGTGTTCCTGAACGATCTGGACGACACGATCGCGGACCTCCACCTGGCGGCCGAGAATGGCTTCCGTAGCTTCATGCTCCCGGCCGTGCCGCCGGACTCCGGCATGCCGGGCCTCTACCACCCGGTCTACGACCGGCTCTGGGCGGTATGTCGGGACCTCGACCTGGTGGTCACCCAGCACGGCGGCTCGGGAAACCCCAGCTACGGCGACGCCCCGGCGGCCACCCTCATGTACCTCCTGGAGGTGCCGTTCTTCGCCCACCGGAACCTCTCGCACCTGATCATGTCTGGGGTGTTCGAGCGGTTCCCCGAGCTGAAGTACGTGATGACGGAACAGGGCGTCGCCTGGGTCCTCGAGGACCTCCGCCGCATGGACGGCTACCACCGCCAGATGTCGTCGGGCCGGGTCGGCGAGCTGGGCTTCCCAGCCGAGTTGGTGCTGCCGCACAAGCCCAGCGAGTACTTCGACCGCAACGTGTGGATCGGCGCCAGCTTTCCCAGCCCATCGGAGGCCGAGGCCATCCGGCAGGTCGGCATCCACAAGGTGATGTGGGGCAGCGACTATCCGCACCACGAGGGCACGTTCCCGTACAACCGGGTCCACCTCCGCCGGTCGTTCAGCGACTGGGACGAGGCCGACCTGCGGATGATCTTCACCGACAACGCCGTCGAGGTGTACCGGTTCGACGCTGAGGCCCTGGCGCCCCTGGCGGCCCGCATCGGCCCGTCGGTGGCCGAGGTGGCGACGCCGGTCACCCAGGACGAGATCCCGCGGGACGCACTCAGCCCGGCATTCACCCGCCCGTAGGCGGTTCTCCGGCTGCGTGGCTGGTTACCGGACGACTGGTACCGGTTTCTGCGGGGCCTGCTTCAGCTGGTGATGCCGAAACGGTGCAGGCCGAAGGCCTCGATGGCGTTTCCGCGTATGAGCTTGTAGATCTCGCCATCGTCCAGGCCGGCATTCGTGCAGATCCTGGTGGCGACTTCGAGGGTGTGCGGATAGGTGGTGTCGGCGTGTGGGAAGTCCACCTCGAAGCAGATCTGGTCCATGCCGATGATGTCCCGGTTCCGTAGGCCGATCTCATCGTCGAAGATGCAGCCCCAGATGTGGCCCGGGATGTAGGAGCTGGGTGCGTCCGGCAGGTCGATGCCGAAGCTGGCGTCACCGCGTTCCTCCCAGATCTTGTCCATGCGTTCGATCACGTAGGGCATCCAGCCGACCTGGCCCTCTGCGTAGGCGATCTTCAGCTTCGGGAAGCGGACGAACATCCCGGAGAGGATGTAGTCGCACATGGACCCCATGGCATTGGAGAACGTGAGGGTCGAGGACACGGAGAACGGGGCGTCCGGCGATGTCGAGGGCATCTTGGAGCTGGAGCCGATGTGCATGTTGACGATGGTGTCGGTCTCCTCGCAGGCACGGAAGAACGGGTCCCAGAACCGGTCCCTGTCGTGGATGGACGGCAGGCCGAGGGGGTGGGGGTTCTCGGAGAAGGCCACGGCGAAGGAGCCCTTGTCGGCGCACCGGTGGACCTCGACGGCTGCGGCGACCGGGTCCCAGAGCGGGATGAGGGTCAGCGGTATGAGCCGACCGGTGCCGTCGCCGGCGCACCACTCGTCGATCATCCAGTCGTTGTAGGCCTGGATGCAGAGCAGGGCCAGTTCCTTGTCGTCCCGTTCCAGGAAGGCCTGGCCACAGAACCGGGGCAGCACGTTGGGAAAGCAGATCGACACGTCGACGTGGTTCTCGTCCATGGCCGCCAGGCGTTCCTTCTGCTTCCAGCTGGCCGGGAGGATGTCGTCGAAGGTGACTGGCACCACGTCCAGCTGGTCGAAGCCGGCTGCCGCAGAGAGCTTGGGGAACGGGTAGACGAGGTCGTCGTACATCCACCAGTCGCACATCTCGCCACCCTCGACCCCCTTCTCGTACGAGAACACGCCGCCCTCGAAGTTGAACTCCGCCGTGTCCCGCTCGATGCGGGGGCAGCGATCCTGGTACTTCGCCGGGAGTCGGGAGGTCCAGAGGTCGGGGGGTTCGACCACGTGGTCGTCGACCGAGATGATGCGTGGAATAGTCGTCATTGAGGCTCCCGAACGTTTCTGACGGTCCGTCAGATATGTGTCCACCCTAGCGGTGACACCATGCGTCGGGCCATCCGAGCCTCGACATTGCCCTCAACGCCAAGCCGCTGGTCCGGACCAGTGCCGACGCCAGTGCCAGCGTGCCGTACCTGGACGCCGTGCTGTTCCTGCTGGGAGTGAGCCGTGAGGAGATAGAGGAGGCCGACCGCCTGGATGCCTGAGCCCCGGGGCTAGAGCAGGCTCTTCAGGAGCGCCCTGGTCCGGGCGAACTCGTCGGTCGACGTGCCGAACTCGAGGGCTGAGAAGTCGGTCACGCCCGCGTCGGCAAGGCCTTCCAACTGCCGCGCCACCTCCTCCTCGGTTCCGATGATGGCGACGTCGCCGGGATGGCGTGCACCTTCCCGGTCCAGCATCGCCCGGTAGGACGGCAGCTGCCCGTAGATCTCGAAGACGGACGCCGCAGCGTTCCGAACTGCCTCGGCGTCGTCGGTGACGCACGTCGGGAGGCTGCAGACGATCCGCGGGGCACCTCGACCGGCCGCTGCAGCCGCCTCGTTCATCCGCGGTGCGATGTGCCCGGTGACGGTGCGTGGTCCGACCATCCAGAGGATGGTCCCGTCGGTGCGGCGCCCGGCGACCTTCAGGGTCTGCTCACCGAGTGCCGCCACCATCACCGAGGGGGCACGCTCGGTCGGCCTGCCGGTGTCCATGTGTGCCGTGAACGCTTCGCCGGCGTAGGCCACCGAGCCGGTCTCCAGGAGCGGCTGGAGGACCTCCAGGTAGTCGATCAGGTGGCGGACCGGCCTTTCGAACGACAGGCCCAGCATCCCCTCGATCACCGGGCGGTGCGACAGGCCGATGCCCAGCACCATGGGTCGGTCACCGAGGGCCGCCTGGGCCGTCAGCGCCTGGCCGGCCAGGGCCGTGGGGTGACGGGGAAAGGTCGGTATCACAGCGGTGCCGAACTCCAGTCCCGGCGCCGTGTCCGCCATAGCGGTGAACGCCGTGAGGGCGTCGATGAGGCCGGTCTGGGCCAGCCACCACCCGGAGAATCCATCCTCAGCGGCACGTGCCGCGTGTTCGCGTAGGCGACCGAGGTCGGAGTGGAGCAGTTCGGCAGAGGCGTTCAGGGCTATGCGCATTGGTTTCCCGGTCTTGTCGGTGGTTGATGCAGGTGGTGACCGGTCGGATGCCGGCTGTTCAGGTTCCCGCCTCGGACCGGGCCTTCACGGCGTCGGCGAAGCGGTTCAGGAAGGTTTCAGCATCAGCGATGAAGCCGTCGCTGGAGCCATCGGGCAGGGGGTCGATGAGGAGCGACCAGGCCATGAGGCATGTCCCGCCCCGGTCGGTGAACAGCGTGGTGCCCTGATAGAGGGCGACCGGGGCGCCGGCCAGCTCGTAGACCCGGCGCCATGGTGGCTCGAACGAGATGACCTCCTCGACAAGGTCCAGGTCGCCCATGGAGAACTCCAGTCGGGCCGCCAGGCCGTGGGGGGCTGGGTCGCCGTCCACGGCGTAGCCGCCGGTGGCCTCGCTGATCAGGTCGCAGAGGGCGCCGAAGGCCACCTCACGGGGCGCGGTTATCTCGCGCTCCACGACGATCGTCGTGTACTGCTTCCTCGGGGCGGCGTCTCCCACCGCGGCGGCGCCCTCGGCCGCAGGCACGGCCTTCATCGGAGCGACGTCTTCCCGGGTGGCCATCGTTGGATCATGCACCGCCGCTGCCCGTTGTGCCCGACCAGGCCCGTCAGAATCCCGCAGCCTCCCCGATGAGTGAACGGGGGTCTGCAGCTCCCCGGAGGCCGTCGTCCGTGACCTCGATGCAGTGGGCATGGCCGAAGTTGACCGGGTCGACCAGTGCCGTATGGCCACGCTGGTTCAGGCCGGGCACCCAGCTGGACGGGGCGTGTTCCTCCACGACCACCTTCAGGGCATCGGGGTCGTCCCATGTGCTGAAACCGGTGCCGCCGCCCGTGAGCACCCAGCGTCCTCCACCCACCACGTGGCCGGGGTCGGCTCCGTCCAGCAGCAGCCGCACGAGCATCTGCAGGACGATCTGGGGCTGTGCGTCGCCGCCCATCGTTCCGAGCACGGCACGGAGGCGACCGTCAGGCCGGGCCACCAGCGCAGGGGCCAGCGTGTGGGGAGGCCGCCTACCTGGGCCGTAACAGGCCGGGTGCCCGAGGTCCAGGTTGAAGCCGATGCCCCGGTTGTGCAGGAACACGCCGAGGCCCGGAAGGGTCAGGTGGCTGCCGAAGCCGTCGGCGTTCGACTGGATGAGCGACACGCCCATGCCGTCGCCGTCCACGGCGCAGAGGTACATGGTGTCGCCGTCGCGCCATGAGTCGCCGAGAGTGGCGGTGGCGTCCGTCTCGATGGCCGCCCGGCGGCCGTCAAGGCGGGCATCGTCCAGCAGAGCCCGACCGTCAGCACGCTCGTGCAGCACCTCGGGGCGGTCGTGGCCGGCCATGCGCGCCGATTCCACGAGCAGGTGGGCCCGGAGCGGATCCTCCTCCGGGGGCAGGCCCAGGCCCTCGGCAATGCGGGCCGCCGCCAGGGCCAGGTACCCCTGGGAGTTGGGGGGAACGGTCCACACCCGGTGCCCCCAGACCTCGACGCCCAACGGGTCCACCCAGTCGGCACCCGGCGTGGCCAGGTCGGTACGTGCGTACTCGCCTCCGCCCACTGCCAGCAGTTCCTCGCCGAACGCCCCCAGGTAGACGCCGTCGCGCCCACCCTCGGCCAGATCACCCAGCACAGCAGCCACGCCGGGACGCTTCACGAGGTCTCCCGGCCCGGCGAGGCCGGCGAAGTCCTGTGCACCGTGTACATCGCGAACCCGGATGGCCATGCCGGCCAGGAGTGACGAGGCTGCGAAGCCGCCGGTGGCCAGACGGATCGCCGGAGCCAGGAGGTCGGCCATCGGAAGGGACCCGAACCGCTGGTGCAGGGCCCACCAGCCATCCACGCAGCCGGGCACGGGAATCGACCGGACGTCACCCCTGTGGGGCATCTCCGAGTTTCCGTCGGCCACCAGGCCTGCTGGATCCGCGCCCGATCCGGCCCTGCCGGAGGCGTTCAGGCAGGCCGGTGGCCCGGAACCGGTGTGGACCAGGGCGAACAGGTCACCACCGAGTCCGCACATGTGCTGCGCGGTGACCGCCAACACAGCGTTGGCGGCGAGGACAGCGTCGACGGCGTTCCCGCCGGCGGCCATGGCTTCGACTCCAGCCCTCGTCGCCAGTGGGTCGATGCTGCACACCATTGCCGAGTCGGCATGCCGGAGCAGGTCACTCCGAGGGACATTCGCCATTGCCGCAGCCTTGCAGACCAACGCCCGGGTCGGTCGGCTGGTCCGGATGGGCGGGACGACCATGTCGTCGGAAGTGGCCCGGCCGGACCGTTCCCCTGCCTTCTCGTCGGCTCGGGACAGGCCGTAGCCTCCGCCGATGGGTCGAAGGGAGGCGGGCGACAGGTTGCTAACCGGGCGGTTCCTCGTCCTCTGCGCCGGGTCGCTGGCCTACTTCCTTGCTCTGGGGTCCACCTGGCCGGTGATCCCCTCCTTCGTGGAGCACGACCTGGGAGGCGGGGGACTGGCCGTGGGTCTGTCGGTCGGTGCATTCGGATTCTCGGCAGCGATCCTGCGACCGCTGGTCGGGCCGCTGGGAGACCGGAGGGGTCGCCGCTTCCTCCTGGTTGGTGGCGCACTGGTCGTGTCGCTGTCGATGCTCCTGCTGGTCCCGGCGGCCAGCGTGTCGGCGGTGATCGGCGCCCGGCTGGTGCTGGGGGTGGGAGAGGCCGCCTACTTCATCGGTGTCACCTCGGCGGTCCAGGATCTGGTGCCATCGCACCGTCGTGGTGAGGCCACCTCGTACTTCACGGTGACGCTCTACACAGGCCTGGCCATCGGGCCGGGACTCGGAGAGTGGCTGTACGAGACGGGCAGCTACGACCGGGCGTTCATTGTCGCCGCCCTCCTCGGCCTGATCCCGCTCCTGTTCGCATATGCGGCCCCGGGCCGTCCCGCCGACCCCTTCCGTGGTCCGCTACTGCGGTGGCGCCTCCACCCGGCGGCAATCCGTCCCGGCCTCGTCCTGTTCATGGGCCTGCTCGGCTACTCGGGGTTCCTGGCGTTCATAGCCCTCCACGCCGAGGGCGTCGGGGTGTCATCCAGCGGCTTGGTGTTCGCCCTGTTCGCATCCATCGTCGTAGCTGTGCGGCTGCTGGGTGCACGGATCCCGGACCAACTGGGTTCGCTCGCCACGACCCGGTTGTCGCTGGGCTTCAGCACCACCGGCCTGGCCGTGTTCGGTCTCTGGACGACGCCAACCGGTGTCTACGTCGGGGCGGTGGTGATGGCCCTCGGCCAGTGCTTCCTGTTCCCGGCCCTGTTCGTGCTGACGGTGGACCGGGCGCCGGAGTCGGAGCGGAGCCACGCCATCGGGTCGTTCAGCGTCGCATTCGACCTGGCGGTGGGGCTGGGTGGGTTCCTGGTCGGAGGCGTGGTGGCCCTCACCGATCGACCCGGTGGCTTCCTGTTCTGCTCGATGGTGGCCGCCGGCTCGCTGCTGGCCACCGGGCCACTCCTGGGCGGGATAGGCGCGACGGCCCGGTCGGAAGCCGGCCAGCCAACCTGACCCGCCCCGACCCGAGGTCGGATCCTGCCCGGGCCCGCCTCGTCCCATGCCACAGCGGGCTGTGAGAATCCGCACCGCAGGCGAGATGGGAGGCTCCATGGGCGACGAGCAGATGCGGAAGGACCTGGTTGGTCTGGCGGGTTACGTCTTCGACGAGGTTCCGTGGAACACTCCGAAGCCACTGGCCCAGAGCCGGGTCGCGGTGGTCACCACCGCAGGCCTCCGTCCCGCCGGTGGCGATGGTGCCGACTGGAACCCCGGCGACCAGGCCATGCAGCTCCTGCCCGCCTCAACCGATGGCCTGGTCCTGGCCCACTTCAGCCCCAACTTCGATCGCAGTGGCTGGATCGTGGATCCCAACATCGTCTTCCCGGTCGATCGGCTGCGGGAGATGGCCGCCGAGGGCGTGATCGGCTCCGTGGCCGACGTCCACGTCTCCTTCATGGGGGCCCAGATCGACCACACGCTCGAGACCATCCGCATGGACACCGGTCCGGCGGCGGCCCGGGCGCTGCTCGACGACGACGTGGACCTGGTGCTGCTCACCCCTGTCTGACCGTTGTGCACGCGTACCGTGGGTACGCTCGCATCGGTCCTGGAGGACGCCGGCCTGGCCACGGTCGCCCTGTCGATCATCCGTGGACAGGTGGAGACCACCCGCCCACCCCGTGCCCTGCACTGCGAGTTCCCGCTGGGCCGACCGCTGGGTCGCCCGGAGGATCCGGCCCTGCAGCGTCGGGTCCTGGATGCCGCCTTCGCCCTGCTCGACGAGCCGTCGGGGCCTGTGCTGGTGGACTTCCCGGAGGTCATCTCCGACGAGGCCGATGCCCCCCTCATCTGCACCATTCCTCCGTCCGACCCGGGCGACGTGCATCCGGCCGAGGCCGAGGCGCGGGGCCTCCTCCCGGCCTGGCGGCGTTCCAACGAGCGGTTCGGGCGCACCACCGTCGGCAAGGTCGTGGATGCCGACGGGGTGCCGGCGGCGGTCGGCCTGTTCGCCCGCATCGCAGATGGCGAGGGCTGGAAGGACGTGGGACTGCCCGGCGATCCCACGAAGGTGGCGGCCGACATCCGCAACTTCTACGAGGAGGCGGCGCTGTCCCTCACCGATGCGGTTCCAGGTGCACGGCAGGCGGAGTCGTGGTACGTCATGCACACCAGGGCTGGTGATGTCGTGCAGAGGGCCCGTGTAGCCATGAAGGACGCCGGCGCCGGGTACTACTTCTGGAACTACCTGCTACCAATGACTCAACATCGGGATCCCGGCGCGGCCTGAGCCGGTCCGACCCCTGCCACGGGGCCCATTCGTGACAGCACCGGACGAGACTGAACCACCAGAGGACGAGGAGAGCAACATGACAACGGATCTGGCGCTGGCCGACGAGATCGTCGGCACCATTCGGCTGTGGGTGGACCGCGAGGTCATGCCCAACGCCGCAGAGTTCGAGCAGTCGGACACCTTTCCGCAGGCGATGTTCGACCAGATGTGCGATTTCGGCCTCTTCGGTTCGACCATTGCCGAGGAGTACGGCGGCCTGGGCCTCGACATCACCACGTACACGCGGATCATCGAGGAGTTGTCGCGGGGCTTCATGTCCCTGGCCGGGATCCTCAACACCCACAAGATCGGCGCCACGATGATCGCCCGGTTCGGTACCGAGGAGCAGAAGCAGCGGTTCCTGCCACGCATGTGCGACGGGTCGTTCCGCGCCGCGTTCTCCCTCTCTGAACCGGACGCGGGCAGCGACACGGGGGCCCTGCGCTGCCGTGCCGAACGGGACGGCGACGAATGGGTCGTGAACGGCACGAAGATGTGGGTCACCAACGGTGTCCGGTCCTCGCTGGTCATGCTCATGGTCCGGACCCCTGATGACCGGATCACCTGCCTGCTCGTGGAGAAGGAACCGGGGGAGTCCTTCGAGGGGATCTCGGTCTCCAGGAAGATCGACAAGCTCGGCTACAGGGGCCTCGAGACGGTTGAGATGTCCTACGTGGACCACAAGGTCCCGAACGGCAACGTGCTGGGGGGCGACGAGGGCATCGGGCATGGTCGCCAGTACGCCCTGAGTGCCCTCGAGTTGGGGCGTATCAACGTGGCGTCGCGCTCCGTCGGCGTGGCCCAGGCGGCCTTCGAGGCGGCAATGCGGTACGCCCAGCAGCGCGAGACGTTCGGTCGGCCGATATTCGAGCACCAGGCGATCCAGTTCAAGTTGGCCGAGATGGCCACCAAGCTCCAGGCCGCCCGTCTCATGACCTACGACGCCGCGCGTCGGGCCGACGCCGGCGAGAGGGTCGACATGGAGGCCGGCATGGCGAAGCTGTTCGCCTCGGAGGCGGCCTTCGAGATCGCAACCGACGCCCTCCGGATACACGGTGGGAACGGCTACACCACTGAGTTCCCGGTGGAGCGCTACTTTCGCGATACCCCGCTGATGATCATCGGCGAGGGCACGAGCGAGATCCAGAAGATGGTCATTGCCCGGAAGTTGCTGGAGCGGTACCCCGCCGAGTGAGGTGACGGTTCCAGGTTGACGAGACAGGAGTACTGCAACAGTGATCGAAGCCATTCCAGCCAGGGGCATACCCGGCCAGTCGAGTACCTCGATCCTGGGCAACGCCGTGCTGCGTCGCGAGGACGCCACGCTCATCCGTGGTCATGGCGAGTTCGTCGCCAACCAACCCTTCGACGACCTCCTGCACGCCCACTTCGTGCGTTCCACCGCCGCCCACGGCGAGATCCTCTCCATCGACGTGGACGACGCCAGGTCGATGCCCGGCGTTGTGGCCGTCTACACGTCGGCCGACCTGGGCCTGGAGGACCGTCCACCGCCCATGGGCTTCTACGCCTCCGAGGCCGTCCGTCCGTTCCTGGCCCGGGACCGGGTGCGGTTCGTGGGAGAGCCGGTCGCCGTGGTGGTCGCCGAGACCGCCTACCAGGCCGCTGATGCCGCCGAGTCCGTCTGGGCCGACATCGAGCCGTTGACCGCCGTGGTCTCGCTCGAGGACGCCGCGGCCGCCGAGACCGTGCTGTTCGAGACACGTGACGACAACGTCATGTGGCAGATTCCCTCGCCCGGGGCCATCGACTTCTCAGGCTGCGAGGTCGTGGTCACCAAGGACCTCTGGAACTCCCGTGTCGCCGGCGTGTCGATCGAGCCACGGGTGGTGGCCGCCTCGTTCCAGGACGAAAAGCTCACCTACTGGGCCAGCTCACAGGGCACGCACGACTTCAGGGACGGCGCTGCCAGGTGCCTCGGCATGGACCCTTCCGAGGTCCGGGTGCTGGTGAAGGACGTCGGTGGCGGGTTCGGCGCAAAGGGGATGATCTCGGAGGAGGAGGTCATTGTGGGCCAGCTCTCCCGTCTGATCGGCCGCCCGGTCCGGTGGGTCGAGTCCCGTACCGAGAACCTCTCCGCCTTCGTCCACGGGCGGGCACAGGCCCAGACCGTGACGATCGGTGGCACCCGTGACGGCCACGTCACCCACTACCGCCTCGACGTGGTGCAGGACTGCGGGGCCTATCCGAAGTGGGGGGCGTTCCTGCCGGAGTTCACCCGGCAGCTGGCCAGCGGCGTCTACGACATCGCCAATCTGGAGTTCTCAGCTGCGAGCCTCGCCACCAACACGGCGCCGACGTGTGCCTACAGGGGGGCCGGCCGTCCCGAGGCCACCGCCGCCATAGAGCGCGCCATGGACCTGTTCGCAGCCGAGGTCGGCATGGATGTCGCCGAGGTGAGGCGGACCAACCTGTTGGCCTCCGAGGCCTTCCCCCACACCACCCCCACGGGCACCTCCATGGACAGTGGCGACTACGAGGGTTCCCTGGACCGTGCCCTGGCCGCCGCCGACTACGCAGGCCTGCGGGCCGAGCAGCAGCGGCGACGCGCTGCCGGAGACACCGTCCAGATGGGCATCGGCGTCGCCACCTACGTGGAGATCACCGGCTTCGGCGGGAGCGAGTACGGCGAGGTCCGACTCCGCAGCGACGGCACCGTCCTGGCCTCTACTGGTGCGACGCCGATCGGAACCGGCCACCACACAACCTGGGCGATGATCGTGGCCGACCGCCTGGGCGTGCCGCTGGATTCGATCGAGGTGTTCCACGGCGATACCGAGGTCATCCCATCCGGCTCGACCACGGGAGGATCCCGCTCCGTGCAGATAGCCGGATCGGCAATGGCCGATGCTTCCGAGAAGCTTGTGGACCTGGCCCGCCAGGCCGCAGCCGACCTGATGGAGGCGGCACCCGGCGACGTCGTGCTGGACCGCGAAAGCGGTGCCTTCCACGTGGCGGGCACGCCTTCGGTGGCCCGTTCCTGGGCGGAGATCGCAACGTCGGCGGGCGAGGAGCTGGCCGGCCTGTCAGACCACTCCCAGGACGGGGCGACCTTCCCGTTCGGTACCCACATCGTGGTCGTGGAGCTGGATTCAGAGACGGGCCACGTCACCATCGACCGGGTGGTCGCAGTCGACGACTCGGGCCGGATCGTGAACCCGCTGCTGGCCGCCGGCCAGATCCACGGCGGCCTGGCCCAGGGCATAGCCCAGGGGCTGCTGGAGGAGTTCCGCTACGACTCCGACGGCAACCCGCAGACCACGAACCTCGCCGACTACACCGCCGTTTCGACCATGGAGGTGCCCAGCTACGAGCGGAGCTTCATGGAGACCCTGACGCCCCGGAACCCGTTGGGAGCCAAGGGCATCGGCGAGTCGGGGAGCATCGGTTCCACCGCCGCCGTGCAGAGCGCAGTGATCGACGCCCTCTCGCCGTGGGGGATCCGCCACCTGGACATGCCGATGACGCCTGAGAAGGTCTGGTCGGCCATCAGCGCTGGCTGAGTCCGTCTGAGCCTGTCTGGGCCGAGCAGTAGCGAGCCTGGCAGGGCCGTCCTTCCGGCTGGAGCCGGGTGGCCGCTAGCGTCGCTCGCCATGAACTCCCCCAACCCGCATCTGGTCTCCAGGATGCAGGGCCATCGCCTTTCGATCTTCGCCGAGATGTCGACGTTGGCGGTCAGCACCGGGGCCATCAACCTGGGCCAGGGCTTTCCTGATACGGACGGCCCGACCGAGGTGCTCGACGCTGCGGTGGCGGCCATCCGGGCCGGGCACAACCAGTACCCACCGGATCGTGGCATTCCCGAACTCCGTCAGGCCGTGTCGGCCCACCAGCGCCGCTTCTACGGCCAGGAGGTCGACCCGGGTGACGTGATGGTCTCGACCGGGGCCTCCGAGGCCATCGGGGCCGCGATCATGGCGTTGGTGTCAGAGGGCGACGAGGTGGTGGTCTTCGAGCCCTACTTCGACCTCTACGCAGCGGTCATCGCCCTTGCCGGCGGGGTCCGCCGGGCGGTCACCCTCCGGGCTCCCGACTACTCGTTCGACGAAGACGACCTGGCGGCAGCCATCGGCCCCGGGACCCGGCTGATCCTGCTCAACTCGCCCCACAACCCGACCGGCAAGGTCTTCTCCCCGGAGGAACTGGGCGTGATAGCCCGACTGGCGACAGAGCACGACCTGCTCGTCGTGACCGACGAGGTCTACGAGCACATGACCTACGACGGCACCCGCCACGTTCCCCTCGCCACGCTGCCGGGAATGGTGGAGCGCACGGTGACGATCTCGTCGGGTGGCAAGTCATACGGCCTCACCGGCTGGAAGGTGGGCTGGGCCCATGGGCCGACCGACCTGATCGACGCCGTCCACACCGTCAAGCAGCACCTCTCGTTCACCAGCGGTGCCCCGTTCCAGCGGGCCATGGTGACGGCGCTGAACCTGGGTGACGACTACTTCGACGGCCTGGCCGCCGACCTGTGTGCCAAGCGGGACCTCGTCTCGGCCGGTCTCAGTGCTGCGGGCCTCGACGTGTACGGCGCCCCGGGCACCTACTACCTCACCGCCGACGTCCGGTCGGTGGGCTACGACGACGGGATGGACTTCTGCCGGGACCTTCCCGGGCGGTGTGGCGTGGTGGCCGTGCCCAACCGGGTCTTCTACGACCATGCGGAAGAGGGGCGTTCGATCGTCCGCTTCGCCTACTGCAAGCGCTTCGAGGTGCTCGCCGAGGCAATGGACAGGCTGGCGGGCCTGGCGGCCTGATCCCGTGGGAACCATGGCGACGGGCCCAGGGTCTCCCTGGCGCGAGGATCACGGCGGCGGGTCTGGCAGTCTGATGCGATGAGGATCGCGGCCCTGCAGCACGACATCCACTGGGAGGACGCCGCGGCCACCTGTGCCCGCCTTGCGCCGATGGTCGACGCTGCGGCGGCCGACGGTGCCGACCTCATCGTCCTGACCGAGATGTTCGGTCCTGGCTTCTCCCTGGCCGCCGATCGGATCTCGGAGCCTCCGGGAGGTCCGACCGAGCAGTTCCTGGCCGAGCGGGCCGACACCCTCGGTGTGTGGATCGGGGGCTCCATACCGACCCGGGACCGGCCCGACGCCCATCCTGTGAACCGCTTCCTGCTGGTGGGTCCTGACGGGACCAGGCATCACTACGACAAGCTCCACCCGTTCACGTTCGCCGATGAACACCAGCACTACCGGGCGGGCGAGGAGCCGGTGACGGTCGACATCGGTGGCCTCCGAATCTCGCTGTTCATCTGCTACGACCTCCGGTTCGCCAACGCCTTCTGGGAACGCGCCACCGACACGGACGTGTACCTGGTGGTGGCCAACTGGCCGGAGTCGCGCCGGTACCACTGGCGGACGCTCCTGCGGGCCCGGGCGATCGAGAACCAGGCCTACGTGGTGGGCGTGAACCGGGTGGGGGAGGCCGCCGGCCTCACCTACGCGGGCGACAGCGTCATCGTGGACCCGGCGGGCGAGGTGCTCGCCGAAGGAGCCGACCATGAGGAGGGCATCGTCGTCGCCGACGTGGACCCGGCCCGGGTGGTTGAGGTGCGCGATGCCTTCCGGTTCCTGCCGGACCGGCGGGCCTGATGGCCGCACCTGCGGTCCTGGAGCGTTCCCGGCTCCTCGTCCAGCCGGCCATCGCTGCGGCCGTGGATCGTCTCTGCGTGGAGTTGAGGAGGCCGTCGCGGTACCACTTCGGCTGGACGGAGGCCGATGGCTCGCCGTCCAGCGCAGGATCCGGCAAGGGCCTCCGGCCGGCCCTGGCCGTCCTCTCCGCCGAGGCCGTCGGTGCCCCCGGAGCAACGGCTGTCCCCGGGGCGGTGGCGACGGAGCTTGTCCACAACTTTTCGCTCGTCCATGACGACATCATCGACGGTGACACCGTGCGACGGCACAGGGCCACGGTGTGGTCTGCCTTCGGGGTGGAGGACGCCATCATCTCCGGCGACGCACTACACAACCTCGCCTACCAGCTCCTCCTGGACGAGCCGACGGCGGAGCGGGTCTCTGCGGCCACGCGGCTGACGGCGGCGACGGCGGCGATGATCGCCGGGCAGGCCGCTGACATGGCCTTCGACGACGTGACGGGAATCGACCTGGAGGCCTGCCTGGCCATGGAGGCCGACAAGACGGGTGCACTGATCGGCTACTCGGCATCCGTGGGAGCGGTCCTGGCCGGGGCAGCTGGAATCCATGTGGATGCCCTGGAGGCCTACGGACGGGAGTTGGGCCTGGCCTTCCAGGCGGTCGACGACGTCCTCGGAATCTGGGGCGACCCGGCGGTCACCGGCAAGGCGGCCGGCAACGACCTCCGGGAGCGCAAGAAGTCGATGCCCGTGGCCATCGTGCTGTCCGGCCATGACGAAGCCGCCGAGCAGCTTGGCGACATCTACGACCTGGAAGGCGACCTCAGCGACGCTGACGTGGGCCGGGCCGCTGCAATCATCGAAGCTGCCGGAGGGCGGGACCGCACGGTGGCCGAGGCACGGCTGCACCTGGATGCGGCGCTGGACTCCGTGGCCGATGTCGGCCTGGTCGACACCGCTGTGGTCGACCTGGTCGACCTGGCCCGCTTCGTGGCCGAACGGGATTTCTAGCCGTCGGCTTCAGAGCCGGCGGATAGCTCCCAGGCGGACGACGGCACGCCCCTCGTTCCTGGAGGCGGCCAGGTCCACCTCCCCCTCCAGCACCCATTCGTTGTGCCCCGCGGGGTCGGCGATCGTCTGGCTGACCGGCCACCGGTCGGCCCGGGAGTCGTCCAGGACGAAGAAGCCGCCTCCCCGGGCGTGCGTGTCGGTCGGCATCACGGTGTGCTCCTCCCAGTACGGGGCGATTGCCTCGGTGATGTCGTCGGCACTCCGGCGTCCGTCGCCCAGCACCGGAACCTCGGCCAGGGCCTCGTGGTCGTCGAGGCGCCGGTGTGCCAGCAGTTGCACCCACCTGAACGCCTCGTTGCGGACCATCACCCGGAAGGCCCTGACGTTGCGGGTCACGTCCGGACGCTCAGGTTCGGATCCCGTGGGCGACCCGTCCGCTCCATCCGGCTCGTCGTCGGGATTCCTCAACTTCTCCCATTCGTCCAGGAGGCTGGAGTCGATCTGGCGGACGGTCTCACCCAGCCACGCCTCCAGGTCGTAGAGGGCCTCGGTCTTGGATGCCTCCGGCACGTTCTGGACGAGCGCCTTGTAGGCCTGGCTGAGGTACCGCAGGACGACGCCCTCGGAGCGCTTCAGGCCGTGGTGCTCTATGTACTGGCGGAAGTCGTAGCCGGCCTCGTAGAGCTCGCGGGCCACCGACTTGGGCTTCACGTTCTCGTCGCCCACCCACGGGTGGTGGTTTCGGAACACGTCGAACGTGCCGTAGAGGAACTCCCTCAGGGGCTTGGGGGCCTCCACCTCGTTGAGGCGTTCCATCCGCTCCTCGTACTCGACGCCCTCCATCTTGAGGCGGGCAACGAGCTCGCCCTTGAGCCGGTGGACCTGGGCGGCGATGACGACACCCGGGTTCTCCAGCACGGACTCGATGACCGACAGCACGTCAAGGGCGTGTTCCCGGCCAGCGGCATCCGGATCCACCGTGATGCTGACTGCCTCGTCGGGCTCATCGGCTTTGGCCCCGGCATCCTCGGCATCGGTCGCCGGGCCAGTCCGACCCACCGAGGCTGCCGGGTCTGCGACGACGGGCCGGTCGGCCAGTTCGGGGATCACCTCCAGGGCGAACAGGGACAGCGGCTGGTGGAGGGCGAACCGGTCCTGGAGGTCGACGCCCACGGCCACCATGCGGCCCTCGTCGTCGGGCACGTCCAACTCCACGACGATCCCGGCCTCGTTCAGCGAGCGGTACACGCCGATGGCCTTCCGGATGTGTCGGCGCTGTCGTTCCCGGGGCTCGTGGTTGTCCACCAGCAGCCTGCGAAGGTCCCGGCAACCGTCGCCAGGCCTCGACAACACGTTCAGGACCATCTGGTGGTTCACGTCGAAGCTGGATGCGAGCGGCTCCGGCGATCCGTCGACCAGCTTCTGGAAGGTCTCCTCGTTCCAGTGGGAGTAGCCCCTCTCCGGTGGCTTCTTCTTCACCAGCTTCTTCTTCTTGCCCGGGTCGGCGGCCACCTTGGCGTCCCCCCGCTGGTTCTCGATCCAGTGCACCGGCGCCTGCACCCAGACGTGGCCCTCGTCGTCGAAGCCACGACGACCGGCGCGCCCCGAGATCTGGGCGAACTCCCGGTTGCCCAACAGGCGCGTCGAGATGCCGTCGTACTTGCAGAGCTGCGTGAACAGCACGGTGCGTATGGGAACGTTCACCCCCACGCCGAGGGTGTCGGTACCGCAGATCAGCTTCAGCAGGCCCTTCTGGGCCAGCTTCTCGATCAGCAGCCGGTAGCGGGGGAGCATCCCGGCGTGGTGGAGGCCGATGCCGTGGCCGATGAAGCGCTTCAGGTCCTTCCCGATGGGGGTGTCGAAACGGAAGCCACCCACCTCCTGGCGTACCGCCGCCTTCTCCTCCTTGGTGAGCACGTCGATGCTGCACAGGTCCTGGGCCTTCTCGGACGCCGCCTTCTGGGTGAAGTGCACTATGTAGACGGGTGCCCGGTCGGAGTCGACGAGTTCGGTGATCGACTCGTGGAGCGGTGTCGACCGGTACTCGAAGGTGAGCGGTACCGGCCTGACGCTGCCCGCCACGGTGACCGCCGGGCGGCCGCTTCGGCGGGTCAGGTCCTCGGTGAAGCGGGCCGTGGGTCCGAGCGTCGCCGACATGAGCAGGAACTGTGCGTTCGTCAACTCCAGGAGCGGGACCTGCCAGGCCCAACCGCGTTGCGGGTCACCGTAGAAGTGGAACTCGTCGGCCACCACCAGCCCGAACGGGCAGTCGGCACCCTCCCGGAGGGCCTGGTGGGCGAGGATCTCGGCTGTGGCGCAGATGATGGGAGCGTCCTGGTTCACCGAGGCATCGCCGGTCACCATGCCCACGTTCTCGGGGCCGAAGTCCCGGGCCAGGGCGAAGAACTTCTCGCTCACGAGTGCCTTGATCGGTGCGGTGTAGATGCTGCGTTCGCCCCGGGCCATTGCCGTCGCATGGGCTGCCGTGGCCACCAGCGACTTTCCCGATCCGGTGGGGGTGGCCAGGATGACGTGGTTGCCTCCGAGGATCTCCAGGATGGCCTCCTCCTGCGCCTCGTAGAGCTCCAGGTTCTGGTCGGTGGTCCAGTCGATGAACAGGTCCGCCACCTGGTCGGGTTCGGTTCCCGTAGGAATCCGGTCGGCCAGGGTGACCGTGGTCGGATCGGTCATCCGGTCGCCTCCAGCGTTCCACCATCCAGGCCGAACTCCGCGGCCAGCAGTTCGTAGGAGTGGACCCGGGCCTCGTGGTCGTGGCAGATCGTCACCACCATCAGTTCCTCGGCGCCGAACCCGTCGACCATCGCCTGCAGTTGTTGGGCGACCCTGCCCGGCGAACCGCTCGCAATCGAGCGCCGCCCTGGTCTCACAGTCAGGGGAACCGGGGTGGAACCGCCGCCACCAGCGGCCGGGATGGGGCCCCGCAGGCCGGCTGCCCGCCATGCCCTGACGGAAGCCACGATGGCCTCGGCCTCCTCGTCGGTGTCGGCCACCACGGCGCTTGCACACAACAGGACCCGTGGCTCGGGGCACCGGGCCGATGGTCGGAACTGCCGCCGGTAGGCATCCACGACCGGGGCGCCGTCAACCTGGGCGATGAAGTCGGCCCAGCCCAGCGGCATCCCGAAGTGGGCGGCGAAGGCTGCCGAGTCGGGACTGGAGGCCAGCATCCACATTTCCGGCGGCTCGTCGGGTCGCGGGGTGGCCCGTACGCCCTGTATGGGGCTGTCGGCCGGCAGCGTGTCGTCCACCAGGTGGACCAGCTCCCGGACCTGGTTCGGGTAGTGCTCCAGTGGGGTCCGGGCGCCACCCCGGGCCAGGGCCGCCGCAGTGAGGTGGTCCGAACCCGGTGCCCGTCCCACCCCGAGGTCGATCCGGCCCGGATACAGCGAGGCCAGCACGCAGAACGACTCAGCCACTTTCAGCGGCGCGTAGTGCGTGAGCATCACACCGCCGGAGCCGACCCGGAGTCGCCGGGTGGCGCCGGCGATCGACCCGATGAGGGCCTCTGGGCTGGATCCGGCCAGGCCGGCCATGCCGTGGTGTTCAGCCACCCAGTAGCGGTGGTAGCCCATGGCCTCGCACCGTCGGGCAAGGTCCACGGTGTTTCGCAGGGCGTCGCCGGGCGTGGATCCCTCCGGAACGGGTGACTGGTCCAGGACCGACAGCCGGGGGCTCATGACGGCCCGCCCTTCGGGCTAGGCCGGACCAGCGCGGAGCGCTCCCGTTCCACCACGTCGTGGAACGCACAGTCCGAAAGGTGGTCGTTGGCCATCCCCATGGCCTGCATCAGGGCATAGATGGTGGTGGGGCCCACGAACGACCAGCCTCGGCACTTCAGGTCACGACTCAGGGCGGTCGACTCGGCGGTGGTGGAGGGGAGTTCGCCGCTCGCCGTCCGGAGTTGGCCGGCAGGCTCGAACCCCCACAGGTAGGCGGCCAGCGACCCGAACTCGGCGGCCAGGTCCAGGGCACGCCCGGCGTTGTTGATCGTGGACTGGATCTTTCCCCGGTGTCGCACGATGCCGGCGTCTCCCAGGAGGCGTTCGACGTCCGAGGAACCGAAGCGGGACACCACCTCCGGGTCGAAGCCGGCGAACGCAGCCCGGAAGTTCTCCCGCTTGCGGAGGATGGTCAACCACGAGAGTCCGGCCTGGAACCCCTCCAGGCACACCTTCTCGAACAGGCGCACGTCGTCGACGACCGGTCGCCCCCACTCGTGGTCGTGGTAGGCGAGGTAGTCGTCGTGTCCACCGGGCCAGGGGCAACGGACCATGCCATCAGCGCCGCTGCTCAGGTTCTCGCCCATGCCTCCACCTTCTTCGACCGGTTTTCCCGGGTTCGCCCGCTTCCAACCCGCAGAAGGTCCGACAGTACGCTCCGCGTCGACCTGAAAGACCAGTAGCCGCCACCAACCAGTCCGACCTTCGGAGGTCCACCCATGCTCGTCATCGCCGGCACCATCAACCTCGATCCCGACCACCTCGACGAGATGCTGGCCGCCATCGTGCCGCTGATGGAGGCCACCCAGTCTGAGGATGGCTGCATCGACTACGTGCTGAGCGCCGATCCGAAGGACCCCGGCACGGTTCGCATCTTCGAGAAGTGGGCGTCCGACGAGGCCCTCGGTGCCCACATGACGGCGCCCCACATGGGTGTGTTCCAGAAGGCCATCCGGGGCTGTGGTGTCACGGGGATGTCGGTCGACAAGTTCGAGATCGCCTCGGAGTCCAAGCTCATCTGAGGCTGGTGGTACCGACCGGCTTCCGGCGTCCGGCGACGATCCGGGCCGGAGGCATCAGCCGGCGTCCCGCAGGTCCCTGACCACGTCCGACCAGCGGCCCAGCATGTCGGGGTCCCGGCGCCAGTGGTCCAGGGCGGTGTACGTCATGACCCTCAGGTTCGGCGCCACACCGGAGTAGCGGTCGGCCAGGACCCCACCCAGGTTCCCCCAGGTGGCGCTGACCGTGTAGTGGTCGAGCACGTCGTCTGTCACCAGGGCCACCATCGCGGCCAGGTCCCCCGACCGCTGGAGCGAGTTCAACTCGCCCTGTAGGCCGTCGAAGCCGTGGTGTTCCAGGACGGGTGCGTAGTTGGGGGTCGAGCCGTAGAAGGCGATCCTGGCTCGGTTGCGTTCCCGCATGGCCTCGATCTCCTCGTCGTCGTCGCCCACGGCGATGATCACCGGGCAGACGAGGGTCACGTCGTCGAGCGTGCGGCCTTCGGAGGCGGCGCCGTCGGCGATCTGTGGGACCTGCACTTCGGACAGCCAGCCCGGTGAGTGCATCGGGTGGATGTGCACGCCATCGCACACCGCCCCGGCCATCCGGCTCATCCAGGGGAGTACGGCCGAGATGTAGATGGGCGGGTCGTCCACGTCGATGCTGCCCGGCGACCACATCTGGGGCAGCAGCGAGAAGGAGTAGTGGTCGCCGTCGAACGAGAGCTTCTCGATGCCCCGAAAGGCCCGGAAGATGGCCTTCATCGCCAGCACGTACTCCCGTAGCCGCGGTCCGGGTGGTGCGTACCCGCTGCTGTAGCGGCGTTCCACGTGGGCCTTCACCTGGGTGCCCAGGCCGACCACGAAGCGGCCGCCGGTGGCTTCGGCCAGCTCCCACGCCACCTCGGCGGTCACCATCGGGCTCCGGGGGAAGGCCACTGCTATGGCCGTACCCAGGCCCAGCCGCTCGGTGGCCAGCGCCGACGCGGTGCATGACAGGTAGGCGGTACGGGAGCCCTCGGTGAACCAGAGCGTCCCGAATCCGGCCACCTCGACATCGGCCGCCAGACCACCGACGTCCCTCAACGGGAGCGGCGACGCCATCATGTCCAGTTGGAGGCCCATGCGCGCCGACGGTAGTTCCGCCCGGGATCCGGGTGCCCACCGGCGGCGACGCGTTGCGGAGGTCCGGTGTAGGTTCGGCGATATGGACCTCTCCCTCGTAAAGAACTACACGGACGTGATCGACCTCGGGGCCGCCGCCCTCGGGGACCAGGACATGATCGTCCTCGGCGACGATCGCGTGTCGTGGAACGAGATGCAGCGTCGGGCCGGGCAGGTGGCCAACGCCCTGGTCGCCGACGGTGTCGGTTCCCAGGACCGGGTGGCCTTCATCGACAAGAACTCGATCGAGTTCTTCGAGGTGGTCTTCGGCGCCGCCTACGTGAACGGGGTGACCGTTGCGGTGAACTGGCGGCTGGCTGCGCCCGAGATGGCCTACATCATCAACGACTCCCAGGCGAAGGTACTGGTCATACACGAGGAGTTCGCCGAGCACCTGGCGGCCTTCGAGGCGGACCTCACCCACGTCACGCGGATCGTGGTGATCGGTTCGCATGGTTCGCACGCCTCCTACGACGCCTGGCGCGATGCCCACGACGGCTCGTTCCAGCCGGCCGGATCGGTCGACGACGACGTTGCCGCCCAGCTCTACACCTCGGGGACCACGGGCCTCCCGAAGGGAGCCCAGCTCACCAACGGGAACTTCCAGGCCCTCTTCGCCACCGTGGACTGGGACATGGACGAGGACTCCCGGAACCTCTGCGTCATGCCGCTCTTCCACATCGCCGGCAGTGGTTGGGCGTTGTTCGGGATGGCCAACGGGGCCTTGACGGTGATGATGCGGGAGTTCGATCCGGTCGCCGGCCTGCAGATCGTGGAGTCGGAGGGCTGTACGCATGCGATCTTCGTGCCGGCCATCCTTCAGTTCTTCCTCATGGTCCCCAGTGACGGCATCGACCTCTCGTCCATGCGCTACATCGCCTACGGGGCCTCGCCCATCACCGAGGACGTGCTCGTGAAGTCGATGGAGCAGTTCGGCTGCAACTTCTTCCAGGTGTACGGGATGACCGAGACGTGCGGCGCCGGCACCACCCTGCCGCCCGAGGACCATGGGGTCGATGCCGACGCCGGCCTGCTGCGCTCGGCAGGCAAGCCGATCCGTGGCATGGAGATGAAGATCGTGGATCCGGAGACCGGCGAGCCGGTGCCCGACGGCGAGGTCGGCGAGGTCTGGATGCGCCACGACGGGATCATGAAGGGCTACTGGAACATGCCCGAGGAGACGGCCAAGGCCATGCCCGGCGACGGTTGGCTGCGGTCCGGCGACATTGCCTACATGGTGGACGGCTACCTCTACATCCACGACCGCGTGAAGGACATGATCATCTCGGGCGGCGAGAACGTCTACCCGGCTGAGATCGAGAACGCCCTCATGTCCCATGACGGGATCGCCGACGTGGCGGTCGTCGGCGTGCCGGATGAGAAGTGGGGCGAGGTGGGCAAGGCCCTGGTGGTGCCCGTGCCCGACTCCGGCGTCACGGCCGAGGACATCCTGGCCCACGCCCGGGAGCGCCTGGCCGGTTTCAAGATCCCCAGGTCGGTCGACTTCGTGGAGGCGATCCCGCGGAACCCGTCGGGCAAGATCCTCAAGCGCGAGCTCCGCGAGCCCTACTGGGAGGGCCAGGACCGCCGGGTCGGCTGACCGGACCGCCCGCCCGATCCACCGGGCGGCTTCGCGGGCTGGGCCCGACCGGTGCGGCCTGTTTCCGCGGGGTGGGCTGGCCACACCCGCCCACTTGGATTCGGGTCGGGACCCGTCACTAGGGTCGCCGTCCATGGAACTTTCACTCTCAGGCAAGGTCGCAATCGTCACGGGTGGATCACGTGGAATCGGGCGTGGCATCGCGTCGGCCATGGCATCTGCCGGGGCGAAGGTGATGATCACCAGCCGCAACGAGGAGACCTGCGCGGCCACCGTGGAGGAACTACGGGCCTCCACCGGCGGCGACCTCGCCTATGTGGCCGGACATGTGGGTAAGACCGAGGACATGCAGCGGGTCCTGGACGGCACCCTGGAGGCCTTCGGTGCCATTGACGTGCTGGTCAACAACGCGGCCACCAACCCGTACGCCGGTCCGGTCATCGACATCGACGTGCCCCGTTGGGAGAAGACCTTCGCCACCAACCTCACCACGCCGCTGGTCTGGACCCAGGCCTGTTGGAACGCCTGGATGAAGGAGCACGGTGGAACGGTGATCAACATCTCGTCGGTGGGAGCCTTCGGGACCAACGCCATCCTGGGCGTCTACGACCTCACCAAGCGGGCGCTGGTCCACCTCACCGAGCAGCTGGCCGCCGAGATGGGTCCAGGCGTCCGGGTCAACGCAGTGTGTCCCGGCCTGATCCGCACTGACTTCGCCAGGGCCCTCTGGGAGGACGGCCGTGGCGATGCCATTGCCCAGAACCTTCCGATGAAGCGCCTGGGCGAGCCTGAGGACATCGCCAACACGGCCCTGTTCCTGGCCTCGGACGCCGCCAGTTGGCTGACCGGGCACGCCGTGCTGGTCGACGGTGGCCAGCTCATCAACATCAGCTGAGGCGGGATCGGTTGAGGCGGGACCGGTTTCGGCGGTACGGGTTGAGTAGGTACAGCTTGAGAGCTGACAACAGGCCCGGGACGGTTCGGTAGATGGCCCTCGAACTGGTGATGGTGGGCACGGGGAGTCCCCTGCCCGATGCGGGTCGTGCCGGGCCGTCGCAGCTCGTTGGCGTTGGCGGTCGCTGGTTCCTGTTCGATGCCGGCCGGGGCTGCCTCATGCGCCTGGCCGCGGCCGGGATGGGGCCGGCACAGATCGAGCGCCTGTTCCTCACCCACCTCCACAGTGACCACGTAACCGACGTGAACGACGTCATCACGACCCGCTGGATCATGGGCTTTCCGCCTTCGCCCCTTCCGGTGGTCGGGCCGGAGGGCACGCAGCGCTTCGTGGACGACACGCTACGGATGCTGGATCCCGACGTCGGCTGGCGGGTGGCCCACCACGAGGACCTGGTGTCGGGTCCGGAGGTTCCGGTCACCGAGACGACGGGCGTGGTGGGCGAGGTCGTCCTGGACGACGGCGTGCGGATCATCGCCACGCCGACGGACCACAGGCCGGTGCATCCGACGGTGGCCTATCGGGTGGAGGCCGACGGTTGCTCGGTGGTGCTGGCAGGTGACACGGTGCCGTGTTCGGGGCTGGACCTGCTGTGTGCCGGCGCCGACGTCTACGTGCAGACCGTGGTGCGCGACGACCTCATCCGGAACATGCCCCTGCAGCGACTCCAGGACGTCCTCGACTACCACTCGTCTGTGGCAGATGCAGCCCGGACCGCCGCCAGGGCCGGGGTCGGCACCCTCGTCCTGAACCATTGCGTCCCGGCCCCGGGACCAGATCCGGACGGGCCCAACGGTCGCAATGCCTGGTTGGCGATGGCCGCCGAGCACTTCGACGGGGAGATCCTGCTCCCCGACGACCTGGATCGGATCAGCGTCGGAACCTGATTCCCGGGCATCCGGGCCGGTAGTGGATCCCGGCCCGCCGACTCAGCCCGTTCCTAGACCTCCAACTGGCTGGCGACGGCCTGGGCGGCGTCGATGAACTCCTCGACCATGTCCATGACCACCTGGCCGGCACCCTTGGAGCGGTTCATGTCGCCCACGATCTGGCCGACGAAGTAGGTGGCGAGGTCCTCGGCGCCGGACCCCTCGTGGTGGGCGGCACGGTTGATGCGGTCCATGGCGGCGCTCGTCAACATGGGCTGCAACGGCATCCCGAGCGGATCCGGGGTGTCCTCGCGGTCCCACTCCTTCGTCCATGCCGTACGCAGCATCCGTGCCGGCTTGCCGGTCATCGAGCGTGAGCGGAGCGTGTCGCCTGAGCCGGCGGCCAGCATCTTGGCCTTCACCACCGGATGGGTCTCGGCCTCCTCCGTGGTGAGCCAGACAGAGCCGCACCACACGCCCGCTGCGCCCAGGGCCATGGCAGCCGCCATCTGCCGGCCGCGACCGATCCCGCCGGCGCCCAGCACCGGTACCGGAGCCACGGCATCGACCACCTCGGGTAGCAGCACCATGGAGCCGATATGGCCCGTGTGGCCTCCGCCCTCGGTGCCCTGGGCGATGATGATGTCGGCACCGACGGTGACGTGGCGCTCGGCGTGGACCTTCGTGCCGGCCAGGGCGGCCACCTTGATGCCCTGCTCGTGGCAGCGGTCCAGCATCTCGCGTGGCGGCGGGCCGAGGGCGTTGGCCACCAGTGCCGGCCGGTGGGCCAGGGTGATGTCGAGCTGTCGGCTGGCCCTGTTGGCCGAGAATGGGGCATCGCCCGATCGTGCGGCCCAGCCATCGCGGGCATCCGGGTTGTCGGGCACGTCGTAGCGCTTCAGTAGTTCGTCCAGGAACTCCCGGTGGCCGCCGGGGATGGCGGCCAGCAGGTCGGCCACCTGCAGGCCGCCCTCGTCGGATCCGGCGTACCGGGCCGGCACGATCAGGTCCACGCCGTATGGACGGTCGCCGATCTCGTCCTCGATCCAGGCCAGGTCCGTTTCGAGGGCCTCGTCGCTGTGTCCGACGGCTCCCAGCACGCCCAGACCACCGGCTCTGGACACGGCTGCCACCACGTCGCGGCAGTGTGTGAAGGCCAGGATCGGGAACTCGATGTCGAACATCTCGGTGATCGGCGTCTTCATGGTCTGGTCCTGTTCATGGGTCGGGTCTCGTTCATGGTCTGGTCTGGTCCTGTTCAGATGGCTACGAAGCCGTCGGGGTCCATTTCGGCGGGTCGGCCCACGAACTCCTCGATGGTCATCGCGTCGAGGGTGGCTCGCTGGGTGGTGCCACCCCACACCCGGGAACCCGAGGTCGTCAGCATGGAGACCAGGGCACGGGTGGGTCTGCCCTCCCGGTCATGTGAGACGGAGTACCCGTCGATGGTGGCCGGGCCTGCGAAGCCCGGATCCGGGGTCCGGCTGGGCGTGGCCCGGCGGTCCACCTCGGAGCGCTCCGTGCGGTAGCCGCCGGCCGGAGGCTCGGTGCCGTAGAGGCCGAAGGCGTGCTTGCCCAGATATCCACCGTTGGCGTAGACGAGCCCCGTGCCCGGCCTCTCCCTGAGCCGTCCCACCATGGCTGCCAGGGATTGGCCGACCGAGTTGCTGTGGGGGCCGCCGGCGAAGGTGAGGCCGCCGGTGACCGTCAGCGGCCGGTCGGATGGACCCTCGATGTCCAGGCCCAGTTCCAGGGCGCAGACCTGCACGGAGGCCGGGAAGCAGGCGTAGAGGTCCAGGTGGTCGACGTCGTCGATGCCGGTCCCGGCCAACTCGAACATCAGGTTGGCGGCGGCACGGGCGGCGGGTGACCGGTGGAGGTCGTGACGGGCTCCCGGCGATGCTTCGTCGTCCGCCTTCGTCCCGACCAGGGGGAACACCCAGCGGTCCGGAGACACGCCCAGGGCCGCGGCCCTGGCGGCCGAGACGATCAGCACGGCGGAGGCCTGGTCGACGCTGTTGTTGGCCATCATCGCCTTCGTGTACGGCGCGCAGACCATCCGGTTCCGGGTGGATGGCGTGGTGATCTCCGCAGCGGTCATAGGCGTCCGGACGGCTGCGTGGGCGTTGTCCACGGCAACGGCGTTGAAGCCGGCCCACAGGGTGCCGATCCGGTTCCGGTGGTCGGCGATCGACTCGCCTCGGGAGTGCCGTATGGCCGTCTCGAACAGCGGATAGACCACACCGGGCTCGACGACTCCGCGTTCCATCTCGTGGTCGCTGGCCATGTCCAGGTCGCCCTCGTATCGCTCGGCGGGCTCCAGGTCCGCGTCGGCGTCGCGTCTCACCTCCACGCCCAGGCGCCGTGCCCTTCGCCGGGACCGGAACGCCTCACCGCCGACCATCGCGGCGGCCTCCAGGTGGCCGGCCGCGATGTTCGACGCCAGGTGGTCCAGCAGGCGTTGCGGCGACGTACCCGAGAGTCCGGTCAGGAGCGTCCCGGCGTCATCGGCCCCGACGGCGGTCGCCACCTGTCGGCCGGGGTCCCGGTACCTCCACATGCCGCCGACGGCCCCCACCAGGTCCAGCCCGGCGAGGACGGCCGGCGCTCCGGCGTCGATTGCGGCGCTTCGCAACGCGTCGGTCATGAGCTCGACGGGGGTGCGGGCGACCTGCGGGTCATCCACCCGGTCGGTCACCTGGGCCACGCCGATGATCACCGGGGTTCTGGGGTCGAGGTTCACCGGGCCATCATCGCCTTCGCGGTGGCGACCGACCGAACCGGGTCGCCTACGGTCTCGGCGCGAGGTGGTCGACGGTGCCCGCCTCCTGATGACTGCCGGAAGGCGATGACGGGAGATGGTGATGGGCGACTGGGGACGGGAAACCACGACGGACGAGGTGCTGGCAGGCGCTGACCTGTCAGGTCGCCGGATGCTGGTCACCGGAGCTTCCGGTGGGCTGGGCGAGGAGACGGCACGTTCGCTGGCTGCTGCCGGTGCGTCCGTGGTCATGGCGGCCAGGAACCCGGCGAAGACTGAGGCGGCCGCAGCGCGTATCAGGGATCGGCATTCCGATGCGGACCTGGAGCTCGGTGCCCTGGACCTGGCCTCGTTGGCCTCGGTGAGGGCCTTTGCTGACGGCTTCCTGTCCGACCACGATGACCTGCACGTGCTCGTGAACAACGCCGGGATCATGTGCACGCCGTACGGCACCACGGCCGACGGATTCGAGCAGCAGTTCGGCGTGAACCACCTCGGCCACTTCCTGCTGACCGGGCTCCTGATGCCGGCCCTGCTCGCCGCCGCACCGGCGCGGGTCGTCTGCCTCTCGTCGGGGGCCCACGGGATCTGCGGAGTTGACCTCGACGACCTCATGTTCGAGCGACGCGACTACGAGGGCTGGGCCGCCTACGGCCAGTCCAAGTCGGCCAATGCCCTCTTCGCCCGCGAGCTGGACCGACGGTTGGGCGGAGCTGGAGTGCGGGCGCTAGCCGTCCACCCCGGCGTGATCATGACCGGGCTGTCCAGGCACCTCGACGAGGCTGACTACGAACGCCTCAAGGAGCGACGCCGGGCCCAGATCTCGGCTGCGGTGGACACATCCGGGATGAGCCCCAGGCCGGTGGAAGCCGGCGCGGCCACCAGCGTCTGGGCGGCGACCGCTCCCGAGTTGGACGCACATGGTGGCGCCTATCTCGGCGACTGCCAGTTGGGCGTACCCGAGGGTCAGCCGGGAAGCGGCCCCGGAGGCCGCGGGATCTCACCGTGGATCCTGGATGATTCGATGGCCGCCGCCCTGTGGGCCGCCAGCGAGGACCTGGTCGGACTCTCCTGGGGAGCCTGAATCCGGCACATGGGGCCGGATGCCTGCATCTGACGGCCTGAAGTCGGCATCCCGGTAGTCGCCCGGATCCTGCGGCGGTGACCCTGCCTAGACTCGGGACGTGCCGTACGAGACGCCGGAGCACCACCCGGCATTCGAGGAGTACTGCGAGACGATCTTCGACCTCGCCGAGGGCGATCTGGACGTCATCCAGGCCCGGATCGCGGATCGTCTGGAGGTGAGTCGGCCGGCGGTGTCCGAGATGGTGAAACGCCTTGAGAAGGAGGGTCTGGTCACCAGCCACGACCACATGATCCTCCTCACGGACGATGGACGGGACCTGGCCACCTCGGTGGTGCGCCGACACCGACTTGCCGAGCGGTTCCTGACGGACGTCCTGGGCCTCTCATGGACCGAGGCGCACCACGAGGCCGGCAGGTGGGAGCACGTGATCTCACCGGCTGTGGAGGTGGCGTTGGACCGCCTGCTGGGCCAGCCGACCACCTGCCCGCACGGCAACCCGATCCCCGGTAGCTCCTACAGCGAGCCTGACACCCGTCACCTCAGCGACGTCAGGGTGGGCGAGTCGTTCACGGTGAGTCGGATCCCGGAGGAGCTGGAGTTCACCGACGGCCTGCTGGAGTTCCTGGAGAAGTCGAGCCTGATGCCCGGCGAGACCGGTTCGGTGACATCAGCGGCTGATGGCACGGTCACGATCCAGATATGTGGCCATTCAGTGGCCGTCGATCCATTCGCCGCCGACCGGATCCTCGTCACGACCCGCTGATCCCCGGACGGCTCACAGGATCCACGTCGGCCGGTGGCCGGTGGCGAAATGTCGGTGTGGATCGTGGGTGGTAGGTCGGCTTCAGCGCAGGTGTTCGCTCTGGCGAACCACCAGAAGCCATGTCAGCACAGCGCTGATGCACAGCAGGACCATTGCCAGGATCGCCGTCTCCGGCAGGAACAGGGCTTCGTACGTGTTCCAGATCTGGGTGCTCAGGGTCCGGAACCCGATGGGTGATGCCAGGAGGGTGGCCGGCAGCTCCTTCATGGTGGAGAGCATCACGAGACCCGCTCCGGCGGCCAGGCCGGGGGCCATGAGGGGCAGGTCCACCGTGGCGAGACGTCGTAGCCGGCCGGCGCCTAGGAGGCGGGCGGCGTCGTCCATGCCTCGGGGGACCGTTCCGACTGCCACCTGGGCGGTTCGCATGGCCTGGGCGCCGAAGTGGACCACGTAGGCGAAGACCAGGACCGGCATCGTGCCGATCAGGAACTCGAACGGCGAGGCGTGCATGGTCCAGAAGATCATGGAGAGCGCGACCACTAGGCCCGGTATGGCGAAGCCGGCGACCACGACGGCGTTCACAACCTCGCCCAGTCGGCTCCGGTGGCGGGCCACCAGGTAGGCGACGGGCAGCACGACGACCGTGGCGACCACCGCCGTCAGCACGCTTATCCAGACGGTGTTCCAGGTCGGCCCCAGCACGTCCTGCCAGTCGAGTCGCAGGGGCATCCCGCCCCGGCGGGCACGTAGGTACCCGAACAGGCCCCAGTCGGCCAGCGACACCGCCGGAGCCACGAGGGCCAGCCCCACCACCGAGGTCATGGCAGCCAGCGCTGGTGCCGTCCAGCGACCCAGTGGAACCGTCAGGGAGCGTCGATCCCCCAAGGTGTCCAGCCCGGCTCCTCGACGCCTGCCGGAGCGCGTCACGGCACGTTCCGCTGCGACCACCAGGAGGGCCAGCACCAGGAGCAGCAGGGCCAGGGTGAACGAGCGATCACGGTCGAACAGTCGGGTCCTGAAGATCGTCTGGGTGAGGGTCTCGAATCGCATCAGGTGGACGGCGCCGAAGTCCGAGACCGTGTAGAGGAACACGAGGAGTGACCCTGCAGCGATCGACGACCAGATCTGGGGTAGCACCACGCGGGCGAATACGCGTCGGGGTCCGTCGCCCAGTAGTCGGGCGTTCTCCTCGAATGCGCCCGGCAGGGCCGTCAGGCGGGCAGACACCGGGAGGTAGACGTAGGGATACGTGAAGAGCGTCAGGACCAGCCAGGACCCGGTCAGGCCGTGGAGGCGGGTGGTCAGGTCGACGCCCAGGTAACCGACCAGGTCATGGATGATTCCGCCCGGGGCGAGGCCCGAGATGAACGCCGCAGCGCCCACGAAGCTCGGGTACACGAGCGGGAGGGGTATGACGATTCGCCAGAAGCGGCGCATCGGAATGTCGGTACGGGTGGTGAGCCATGCGAGGCCGGTGCCCAGTACCGCCGTGGAGGCTGACACCAGGGCCGCCAGCTGGATGGTGCGCCAGAGGGGTTCGAGGGTCCGACGTGATGCCAGCATGGCGAGCGGTGATGCCGAGCCGCCCATGACACGCCAGACCACGTAGCCGCCGGGTAGGGCGAAGAGGGTGGCTGTGACGACAGCCGCAGCGGTGAGGATCCTCGAGGGTCGTCGAACACCCGCCCGGTGTTCGACGAGCCCCGGGGGTGGGGCCTCGGTGGTGTTCGCCGTCATGACGCGTCGGGCCGGAGCCGGGTCCGTCGACGATCAGCCACAGCGGCTCCGCGGGGGCTACTGGTCGAGTACGCCGCTGGCCTCGATGATCTCTATGGTCCGCCTGAATTCGGCGGCGACGTCGTCGATGTCCACGGCACCCACCCGGTCGGTCGGGGCCGGTGGGAGGACTTCGGCCGGCTCCACGCCGAGCGCCAGCGGGTACTCGTAGACCTTGTTCGTGAGGTAGGTCTGCTGCTCGTCGCTGAGGAGGTGGGCCAGGAGCAGGTCGGCGGCGTCCTTCTCCCCACTGGACTCGATCACCGCCGCGGTGGCGATGATCATGAGGCCACCGTCGTCGCCGGGGGCGAAGCCGTGGTTGGCCGAACGCTGGGCATCACCGTTGGCCGCCACCTTCTGGAAGTTGTAGTAGTGGTTCACGAGGCCGAACTGGATCTCGTTGCGGCCGACGGCCTCCACGATGGCACCGTTCTTCGGGTAGAAGCGGGAACCGTTGGCGACCATGTCGTCCAGCCAGGCGATCGCCACGTCGTCGCCGTTTCGCAGGCGGAACAGGGTGAACCAGTCCTGGAACGAGGAGTTGGATCCCGGTACGGCCACCCGGCCCCGGTACTCGGGACCGGTCAGGTCGAACACGGAATCGGGGAGGTCTGCTGTGTCGACCTCGTCGGTGTTGTAGACGAGCACCCGTCCCCGGCCAGCGAAGCCGACCCATGTGCCCTCGGGGGACCGGTCGCCGTCGGCCACCCGGTTCAGGAGGTCGTCGTCGATCCCGGCGAGCATGCCGAGGTCATCCAGGAAGCCGGCGGGGCCGGGGCTGCGCGAGAGGAACACGTCGGCGGGCGACTTGTCGCCCTCCTCGGCCAGCAGCAGGGCCAGGTCGTTCGAGGAGCCGTACCGCACGTCGAGGGCGATCCCGGTGTCGGCGGTGAACGCTTCCAGGATCGGGCCGATGAGCTTCTCGCTGCGGCCGGAGTAGACGGTCAACGACTCGGTGTCGTTGCCGCCGCAGGCCGTGGCCGAAGCACTGAGACCGAGGACCATGACCATGGCCGTTGCCATTGCGACCAGTCGTCTACCCGGTCGCCGGTGTGGTCGTCGGGGGGTGGTTCCGTCCATCGTGGAGGCCTGTCGTTTCGGTCAGGTTCGGTCAAGGCGTGTAAAGATGCCCTAACGGCACGTCAAGGGAACCTAACAAATGTGATCTGGGGTTCAAACCCCGAGGGCCACCGCACCGGGGCCGACATATGTCACACCCACCCGGTCACCACGCTGGTGGGTCAGGCCGGCACCTGTCCTGACCCGGATGGCGGTGTGGTCATCCAGGCGGACCTGCACCATCGCATCGTGGCCGTAGTACTCGACCAGCTCCACCACGCCGTCGTCGCCATCCTCCACCCGGATGTCCTCGGGGCGCAGGAGCAGTTCGGCGGGCCCCTCCACCTCTCCGATCACCGGGACGTCACCGACCACCGTGCGGCAGGTTCCGACGGCCGTGGCCACCGGGATCAGGTTGGCATCCCCGACGAAGGCTGCGACCCAACGGTCCACCGGATGGCGGTAGAGCTCGTCCGGCGTTCCGACCTGGGCCAGCCGACCGTCGTTCAGGACCGCCACCCGGTCACCCAGCACGAAGGCCTCCTCCTGGTCGTGGGTGACGAAGACGGTGGTAACCCCCAACTCCAGGAGGAGGTGGTGGATCTCGCTCCTGACCTGGACGCGCAGCGAGGTGTCGAGGCTGGAGAAGGGCTCGTCCAGGAGCAGGACCCCGGGGCGGGGAGCCAGCGCACGGGCCAGCGCCACGCGTTGCTGCTGGCCACCCGAGAGCGATCCGGGCATCCGGTCGACCATGCCGGCCAGCCCGACCAACTCCAGGGTGTCGGTCACCCGCGAGGACCTGCGCTCAGCCCGGGGCAGGCCGTAGGCCACGTTCTGGCCGACGTCCAGGTGCGGGAAGAGTGCGCCGTCCTGGAAGACCATCCCGATGCGGCGCTTCTCCGGTGGTACGAAGGTGGTGCCGTCACCCAGGATCCGGTCACCGAGTCGGACCGTGCCGGCCTGCTGGTGTTCGAGTCCGGCGATGGTCCGAAGCAGCGTTGTCTTGCCGCAGCCGCTGGGGCCGAGCAGGGCGACGATCTCTCCGGCGGCGACCTCGAGGGACACATGGCTGAGGACGGACGGGCCGTCGTAGGCGACCGACAGGCCTGACACCTCGAGCCCCTCGGCGTTCGCCCGAGGCACGTGGATACGCCTGTTCAGCATGCCTAACAGGATATGGGGCGCCACTCCGGTCCCCAATGGTCGGAGTATGGGCACCAGCGGTGGGCAGGCCCGGTTGGCGGGGGCTGGCTACGGTGCGACGGTGACCGACGTGTACATCGGCTGGTGGGGGTTGGCGGCGTCGCTCGTGCCGGTGCTCGTGGTCGCCGGCATCTCCATGGGCCGCAGGCTCGGGCTGGAGCGCGATCTCGTGGTGGCCACGGCCCGCGCCATGGTGCAGCTGGTACTCGCCGGCTCGGCGCTGACGCTGCTGCTGGACGAGGGAACCTCGATCCTCTGGGCCTGGGCCTGGGTGGTGGCCATGGTGCCGGTGGTCGGCGATGCGGCCCGTCGCCGCGAGCCCCGCCTACGGGGACTTGGACTGACGACCACCGGGGGCGCGGTGCTGGGCCTCGCCGTGTCCCTGGCCACCGTGTTCGCCCTCGGCATCCTCCCGCTCGAGGCTCGGGTCCTGGTGCCGGTCTCCGGGATGGTGGTGGGCAACTCGCTGAAGGTCGTCGTGGTGGCCGCCACCCGTCTCGTGGACGGCATCCGGGACCGGTCCGGTGAGGTGGAGGCGATGCTGGCCCTCGGCTTCACGCCGGGCCGTGCGGTGCGCGACGTGGCATCCGATGCACTCCGGCTGGCGCTACGGCCCCAGATCGAGATCACCCGGACGGCCGGCATGGTGTTCCTACCCGGTGCCCTGACTGGCCTCATCCTGGCCGGGGTGGATCCGCTGCAGGCGGCGCTGATCCAGGTGGCGATCCTGTTCCTGATCCTCGGGACGGCGGCGGTGACCGCCCTGGTGGTGGTGCTGCTGGGCGTGCGGACGTTCATCAGCGACGACCAGCGGTTGGTGCCACCGGTCGGCTGAGGCCCCCCGCTCAGCTCCCGGGTAGGCGTCGCCAGCCCTCGTCGGCGGGACCGACCGTGGCCAGGAGCTCCAGCACGGTCGTGACCGGCAGGCCGATGACGTTGTCCCGGCCGCCGACCAGCTCCACCACGAAGTCCGCTCCGCCTCCCTGTATCCCGTAGCCGCCGGCCTTGTCCAACGGTTCTCCCGTGGCCACATAGGCGGCCACCTCCTCGTCGGAGAGCTCCCGCCATGTCACCTCGGTACCCACCGTCGTGGATGCCCGACCGAGCGGTCCGGCCACGGCGATGCCGGTGAGGACCTGGTGGGAGCGACCCGAGAGGAGCCTCAGCATGGCCGTGGCCCTCTCCGGGGTTCCCGGCTTGCCCAGCGCCGCGCCGTCCAGGACTACGACCGTGTCGGCTGCGACCACCCATTCCCCCTCGCCCGCCACGGCGTCGCGCTTGTCGCACGCCAACCGTTCCACCATCGATTCCACATCCTCGCCGGGAAGGTGCGCCTCGTCGATGTCGGGCATTCGCACCTCTGGGTCCAGGCCGACCTGCCGCAGCAGGTCCAAGCGGCGCGGCGACGCCGACGCCAGGATCAGGTGGTCGGGGAGCATCTGTGGATCAGCCTGACCGCCGGGGTCAACCCCCGGAGACCAGGACCTCGGCCGACGCTGGCGGAGGCGTGGCATCCAGCGGGTCGTCCAGCCAGCCCTCCGGCAGGACGACCGGCCTCGGACCACTGCGGTGGCTGCGGGGGATGCGAAGCGACTCCGGGTCCAACGCCATGTCCGGGTCCACGTCGTCCAGAAGGCGGGCCAGAAGGCTCTCCAGGTGCTCCACGTCGGTGACCGTCTGGAGGTCACGACGCACCGCCGGACCCGTGGCGTAGCCCTTGAGGTACCAGGCTGTGTGCTTCCGGAAGTCCCTTATGCCGTGCGGACCGGCCCACTCCACCAGCAGCCGGGCATGACGCGACATGGCCATCGTGACGTCCCGGAGTCTCGGTGGATCCCCAGGCTCAGATCCGCCGGCCCGGGGTCCGTCGCCGAAGACCGCTGCCAGGTGGCCGAACAGCCAGGGTCGACCCAGGCAACCGCGCCCGACCACCACACCGTCGCAACCGGTGGCCCGCATGAGGCGAAGGGCATCCCACGGTTCCCAGACGTCACCGTTGCCGAACACCGGGATGCTGGTCACCGCAGCCTTCAGGTCGGCCACCGCCGTCCAGTCGGCCTCGCCCGAGTACAGCTGCTCGGCGGTCCGGGCGTGGAGCGAGACGGCGGCGGCACCTACCGCCTCGGCGATGCGACCCGCCTCCAGGAAGGTGAGGTGGTCGTCGTCGGTGCCCTTCCGGAACTTCACGGTGACGGGTACCTCGCCGGAGGAGTCCACGGCGGCTCGCACGATGTCCTCGAACAGCCGTGGCTTCAACGGGATCGCCGCCCCTCCGCCCTTGCGGGTCACCTTGGGCATCGGGCAACCGAAGTTCATGTCGATGTGGTCGACTCGCCCCTCGCCGACCAGTAGGTCGACGGCCCGGCGGATGCTCTCCGATTCGGTTCCGTAGAGCTGGATGCTGCGGGGCGACTCGTCGGGATCGAAGTGGGCCAGGCGGGTCGTCTTGAGGTGGCCGTCCACGAGGCCACGGGCGGTCACCATCTCGCTGACGTAGAGGCCGGCCCCGAACCCGCGGCAGAGGGAGCGGAACGGTGCGTTGGTGACACCGGCCATGGGGGCCAGGACCACGGGTGGCCACACCTCCAGTGGTCCGATGTGGGCTGCGGCGAACTCATCGGGGGCAGCCAGCGGTACGTGCCGGTTCAGATCGCTTCGCAGTCCCATGGACACAAGGCTACGGGGGTGTCGCAGCGGGGCCGGTCGGTGCTCAGCGTGCCAGCCGGAAGCCCTGGTTGCCGGCTGAGCTGTCCGGCGGACTGGATGTCCTGGCGGCCACCCGGTAGCGGTGGCAGTAGTTGTCGTGGCAGAGGTGGGAGCCGCCCTTCGCCACCCGGCCAACCCCCAGAGGCGTTCCGACCGGGTCCATGGCCGGGGCGGCCTCCGGGTCGCCGTGGTTGGTGCCGAACCAGTCGGACGTCCATTCCCACACGTTGCCGGAGCAGTTGTAGAGGCCATAGCCGTTGGGTGCGAAGGCATCCACCGGGCAGGTGCCGGCCCAGCCGTCCTCGGCGGTATCCCTTGTGGGGAAGGTCCCGGTGAAGATGTTGAACCGGTGGTCGTCAGGGCCGTCGGGCTGGTTCTCGTCCCCCCACGGGAGCCGCTTCCCCTCCAGGCCTCCCCTGGCTGCGTACTCCCACTCCGCCTCGGTGGGTAGGCGGCCGCCCGCCCAGGCGGCGAATGCCGCTGCGTCGATGTGCGACGTGTGGACCACCGGATGGTCGCCCCGGTTGTCGGTGTCGCTGCCGGGACCCTCCGGGTGGTACCAGTCGGCGCCGAAGACCTGGCGCCACCACTCGGCACCCACCACGCCCCTGGTGGCTTCGAAGTCATCGGGCAGGTGCCCGGCGAAGACGAACGACCAGCCCTCGCGTTCGGCGGTGGTGACGTGCCCGGTGGCTTCGGTGAACGCGGCGAACTCGGCGGTCGTGACCGCCGTGGCCGAGATGGCGAAGGGGGAGAGGACGACCGGCCGGACCGGACCTTCGCCGTCGGCCGGGTACCCGCCCTCGTCGGCGCCCATGAGGAACCTCCCGCCGGGAAGTTCGATCATCCCTGCCAGCGGATCGACGCTCACGGTGTGGTCACCGGCCTCGGGCACCTGGGTTCACCCGCCGGCCAGGCCGGCCATGAAGCGCCTCACGGCCGTGGCACAGTCGCCGGGGGCCTTCACGTGGACCATGTGGCCCATGTCCGCCACGACCACCGACCCGCGCACGTCGAGGTCCCTCTGGAAGAGAGCTGCGGACGCGGCGAAGCGTCTGTCCCGTTCTCCCAGCAGTATCAGGACCGGGACGCGTACCTCCGTCAGATGGTCGATCACGTGGGAGTCGTAGTGCATCGAGATCTCCTCGACGCCGGGCGGCAGGTCCATGCCGGCTGCTGCGGCTCGAACCGATTCGTTCCACTGCTCGCGTGCCTCCACCTTCCGGAAGCCCGGACCCGTAGCCACGAGTACCAGGCCGGCAACGTCGTCGGGATGGTCGATGGCATGGGCCAGCGACAGGAAGCCACCCAGGCTGTGGCCCATCAGCACAGCCGGACGGCCCGCAAGGTCCAGCACGGCGGTCAGGTCTCCCAGTGCGTGGGCGCGGGAGTAGTCGCCGGGAGGCGGCGCCGCGCTGGCACCGTGGCCCCTCAGGTCCCAGGTGGTGACCGCATGGTCGACGCAGAGGTCGTCCACCATCGACGTCCAGACGCCCCGGTCGTTGGCCCATCCCGTGGTTGCCACGATCGGGGGGCCGCTGGACGAATCCGGGCCTCGTGTCTCGGCGGCGATGGCCACACCGCCGGTGCCGGCCAGCATTCTCGTGGCGGCCATCGGGGTACTCATCGAAGTCCCCTGAAGAACTCCCGTACATCGGCCACGATGGCGTCCGGACGTTCCATCGTGGCGAAGTGTCCACCCCGGTCGTGCTCACGCCAGAACGTCACGTTGTGGGTCGCCTCCACCCAGCGGCGACGGGACATGAAGAGCTCGGCAGGGAATGCGGACACCCCCAGCGGCACCTCGGAGTTCTCGGCCAGGCCCTCGCCACGAGCCATGGCCTTCATGGTCTCGAAGTACATGCGGGTCGAGGAGTTGATCGTGCCGGTGAACCAGTAGGCGCTGACGTTGGCCAGGACCTGGTCGCGGTCGACTACGTCCAGCGGGTCACCGCCGTGGTCGACCCAGCCGTGGAACTTCTCGCCGATCCACGACAGGAGCCCGGCCGGGGAGTCGTTCAGGGCCGTCCCGAGGGTCTGCGGGCGTGTCTCCTGGATGCGGAAGTAGCCGTTGTCCTCTGCCATGTACCAGACGCCCCTGTCCATGAGCTTCTGCTCAATCCCGGTGACGTCGTCGAAGTCGTCGTCGTGTCCCGGGGGGCCGCCGGCGAACATGTTGACGTGGCAGCCGACCACCGAGTCGGGAGCCGCCGCCGCCACCTGCCGGGAGATCATCGACCCCCAGTCTCCGCCCTGCACTCCGTAACGCTCGTAGCCCAACATGGCTGCCAGCTCGACGAACGCCGTGGCCGTGCGACCCACACCCCAACCGGGCTGGGTGGTCGGGCCGGACCACCCGAAGCCGGGGAGCGACGGTGCGATGACGTGGAAGGCGTCAGCCGGATCACCGCCGTGGGCCGCCGGGTCCGTGAGTGGTCCAATCACCTTCTCGAACTCCACCACGGAGCCTGGCCAGCCGTGGCTGATGAGAAGCGGCAGGGCACCGGGTTCGGGGGACCGCTGGTGGATGGCGTGGATGCGCTGGCCGTCGATGGTGGTCACCACCTGGTCCAGGCCGTTCAGCCGGGCTTCTGCGGCCCGCCAGTCGAAGCCATCCGCCCAGTATCCGGCCAGGTCCTTCAGCCAGGCCAGCTCGCAGCCGTAGTCCCAGCCGGAGCCGGGGATCTGGTCGGGCCACCGGGTCTCGGCGAGGCGCCGTCGCAGGTCGGCGATCTGTGCGTCCGACACGGAGATCTTGAACGGCTCGACGTGCTGGGCTTGGGCCACGGTTGCTCCTGGGTTCGGGGTCTCCGGTCGAGACGCGGCCCGACCGTACCCGTGGCCGGCGCGCCGTCGGGTAGCCGGACCTCGGGGCGGTGACGGCCACGGTGTCCGAACTACGGTCGTCCCATGGACCTTGAGGGTGCCCGGGTGCTGGTCACGGGTGGGTCACGGGGGATCGGTGCGGCCCTGGCCCGGGCATACGCGGCGGCGGGTGCCGACGTGGTCGTCGCAGCCAGGTCCGTAGGCGACCTCCGGGCGGTCGCCTACGAGGTGGGTGGCCACGCCGTGGTGGTCGACCTCTCCGATCCGGCTGCGGTCGAGGGCCTCGTGCCGGGCGTGGAGGCCGACCTGGGGCCGATCGACGTCCTGGTGAACAACGCAGGCGTCGAGACGGTGGACATGGCGGCCGTGATTGATCCCGCCGACGTCCGGGCCGCCACGCGGGTGAACCTGGAGGCGCCCATGGTCCTGACCCGCTACGCGCTGCCCGGGATGCTGGAGCGTGGTCGCGGCCACATCGTCTACCTGTCCTCGATCGCCGGTTCCTCCGGCTTCCCGTCGATGGCCACCTACTGCGCCACCAAGGCCGGGATCAACGGCTTCGTGGCGGCCCTGCGAATGGAGCTGAAGGGCACGCCGATCCGGACGACGCTCGTGGCCCCCGGCCCGGTTGACACCCGCATGTGGGACGCCATCGAGACCTCCTCATCAGCCAGCACCCAGCGTGTGATCCACAGGCTGAACCTTCTGCAGCTCATACCGAAGGCCGATCCCGACCGTCTGGCCAGCAGGGTGGTCCGGGCCACATCGCGGCGCACACGTCACGTACGGACGCCCCGTCGACTGTCGGTCAACTTCATGCTGGGGGAGGCCCCACAACGGATGACGGAGGGCCTTCTGGTAGGCGTGCGCCTGGACCCGACCGACTCCCGGCCCGACGGCACCTGAGGGCTCAGACGTGCTCGGCCAGCTCGCGTAGGCGGCCCAGCACCGCTGCCGCCTCGCCACCGACCGGCGCCACGTTCAGCGAGGTCACCCCGGCCTCGGAGTATGCGGCCAACCGGTCGACCACGTAGGCCTCGTCGCCGCAGAGGGTCGTGTTCTCGATGAGCTCGTCCGGCAGCAGCCCGGCCGCCTCCTCCTTGCGACCGTCCAGGTAGGCGTCCTGCACGGCCACCGCCTCATCGGCGAAGCCGTAGTCCCGGCAGACGTCGTTGTAGAAGTTCTTCCCCCTGGCGCCCATGCCCCCGATGTAGAGGGCGGCCATCGGCCGGGCGAAGTCGCGGTACTGCGCTGCGTCGTCACCGATCGCCACGAGGCCACCGGCAACCACGTCGAATTCGCCGAGATCGTCAGCACGGCGAGCCAGGCCGGCCTGGACCGCATCGCCCCACACCTGGCCCATCCGCTCCGGGTAGACGAGGAACGGGAGCCATCCCTCGCAGGTGGCGGCCGTCTCCTCCACGCTCTTCTGTCCCAGCGCCGCGATGTAGATGGGAATGTTCGAGCGCTTCAGGTGGTTGATGATCTTCAGGGGCTTGCCCAGCCCGGTGCCCTGGTCGGCGGGTAGGGGCAGCGTGAACACCCTGCCCTCGTGCACGAGGGGCTCACGGAGCCAGGCGGACCGGCAGATCTGGATGATCTCCTTCATGCGCGTCAGGGGTCTGTCGTACGGCATGCCGTGGAAGCCCTCGATCACCTGCGGCCCGGAGGCGCCGAGGCCCAGGATGAATCGGCCACCGGACAGGGCATCCAGCCCGGCTGCCGTCTGGGCAAGCAGGGCGGGGGTGCGGGAGTAGGTGTTCAGGATGCCGCTGGCCAGCTCCACGGTGGAGGTGCTGGCGGCCAGGTAGCCCAGCAGGCTGACGGCGTCGAAGCCGTAGGCCTCCGGAATCCAGATGCGGTCGACGCCGGCCGCCTCCAGCTCCCGTGCCTGGGCGGCGGCGGTCTGGGGGTCGGTGGCGTAGTTGAGGGAGGTGGTGATTCGCATCCGGCAATCCTCGCACCTCAACCCGGCAGGATCGCAGCCGGACGGGTTCCGGTCAGTCCTTCGGGAACCAGCGGAATACCACGGCTGCAGTGGTCACCAGCAGGGCGGCGCCCGCCATCATGGCCAGCGAGAAGCCCTCGGCGAAGCCGGTTCGAGCCGTCAGGACCAGGCCTGAGCGAAGCGACTCAGGGGCCTGCTGGGCGACGTGGAGTGCAGCACCCACCGAATCCCGGGCGGCCTCGGCAGCCGCCGCCGGCAGGGCGTCGAAGGAATCGCCGACGCTTCTGCGGTAGCCGGAGCTCATGAGGCTGCCCAGCAGGGCTATGCCGATGGCGGCTCCGACCTCACGCGTGGTGTCGTTGACGGCTGAGGCCACCCCGGCCTTGTCCTGGGGCAGCGAGGTGACGATGGCCTCGGTGGCTGCGGGGAAGGACAGTGCCATGCCGGCAGCGGCCAGGCAGAGGCCGCCCACGACATGGAGGTACCCACTGGAGACGTTCACGGTGGACAACCAGAGGAGGCCTACCGATGTCAGGACCAGGCCTCCGGCGATCACCGATCGGACGTTGATCCGGTCGGCCAGCTTCGGCCCCAGCTGGGAGAAGGTGATCATCGTGGCGGCGAATGGCAACGTCCGGACAGCCGTGTCGAGTGCCGAGTAGCCGAGGACGAACTGCATGAACTGGGCGAAGCCGAAGAACATTCCGAACATCACAGCGAAGGCCGATGTGATTCCGAAGCTTCCAAGGCCGAAGCGTGGGATGCGGAACAGGGACGGGTCCAGCATCGGGTGCTCCCGGTGTCGCTCCGCGACCATCCATGCCCTTCCGAACAGCACCGACGCCACGGCGCTTCCCAGTATCCGTGGATCGGTCCAGCCGTACTCGGGGCCCTGCACGAGGGCGAATACGAGTGCCGCCAGGGCACCTGCCGAGAGCAGGCCACCGAGGGGATCCATGGGGTGCCTGAGGGAGTCTCGTGAGGAGGGGACGAACAGCACCGTCAGGACGAACAGTGCGATGGCGATCGGGATGTTCACGAAGAAGATCGAGCCCCACCAGAAGAACTCCAGGAGCACGCCGGCGGCCAGGATGCCGATGGCCCCGCCGGCGCCGGCGAAGCCCGCCCAGATGGCGATGGCCCTGCTGCGTTCGTCGACCGGGAAGACGGTGGTGAGGATGGACAGGGTGGCGGGCATGACCAGGCCGGCGCCCACGCCCATCAGGCAGCGCCAGGCGATTATCTGACTGGCGGAGCCGCTTGTGGCTCCCAGGACGGAACCGGTGAGCATGATGCCGAGGCCGATGAGCAGGGCGCCCCGCCGACCGAACCGGTCTCCCAGTGCACCGGCGGGGAGGAGTATCGCTGCCAGCACCAGCGCGTAGGAGGCGTTGATCCACACGATCTGGGATGCCGTGGCGTCGAGGCCCCGTTGGATCGCCGGGAGCGCAAGGTTCATCGAGCTGACGCTGGCCACCACCATGACCAGCGACAGGGTCAGGATGGAGAGGATGAACCATCGGCGCGGGTGTCCGGTGAATGTAGGTAGCTCGGACATCTCGACTCCGGATGTTGGGGAATGAGGGCCTCTGACGTCCGGAAGGCTGGTGGAGGGGTCGGCCGGTTGTCGAGGCGGGGCCCGGGGTCACCGGTCACATGGCTTCAGGGAGGCGGGGGGGTGTCACCTACCATCAACCCATGGCCAGCGAGAGCGTCGATCCCGAGGTGTCCGCTGCCGACTTCGAGGCGATCGACCGCGAGGCCTGGATGGCGCTGGCCGAGGCCGGCCTCCGTGGCCGGACCGTGGACTCCCTGGCCACCACGACGGCTGACGGGATATGCATCCCCGTCCTCTACGGGCCTGATCGGTCGTGCACGGCCGGTGATCCGGCGGGCCTGCCGGGCGCCGGAACCTTCACCCGTGGGCGCAGGTCGGCCGGCCATGTGGTCGATGGCTGGGATGTCCGTGCGCTCGTGGTCGAACAGGGGATCGCTGCCGCCAACGACGTGGTTCTGGACGAGCTGCTGCGTGGGTCCACCTCGGTGCTGCTGGATCCGATGGCCATCGGCATCGAATCGCTGCGTGACCTGGATGGTGTGCTGGACGGCGTTCACCTCGAGATGACGACCGTGGCCCTACTGCCGGGTCCCCGTTCAGTGGAGGTGGCCGGATGGCTGCTCGAACTCTGGGAGGGGCGCGGCGTGCCGGCTGGCGACCGGCGAGGAGACCTGGGCCTCGACCCGATGGGTGTGTATGCGAGGCACGGGGGTTCAGGCGCTCTGACCGCCGCCTGCCTGGACGCTGCCTCCCTGGCCGTCGTGGACCGGGCGCGGAGCCTTCCGGACGTCAGGCCCCTGACCGTCGACACGACCCCGTACGCGGATGCGGGCACCAGCGAGGCCCGGGAGCTGGCCGCCGGCCTGGCCACAGGTGTCGCATACCTGCGGGCCCTCACCGACCACGGGCTGTCGCTGTCCGAGGCACTCCGATCGTTGGCCTTCACGTCTTCTGCCGATGCCGACCAGTTCCTGACGATGGCCTGCTTCCGGGCCGGTCGCCGGCTCTGGGCCCGCGTAGCCGAGGCTTCCGGGGCCGCCCCTGAGGAGCGGGCTCCCCGTCAGCACGCGATCACCTCGGCGGCCATGCTGACGCGTTGGGACCCGTGGGTGAACATGCTGCGGTCAACCGTGGCGGCGTTCGCAGCCGGAACCGGCGGTGCCGACTCGGTGGCGGTCCGACCGTTCGACAGCGCCCTGGGTGGATCCGACGAGTTCGGGCGTCGCACGGCCCGCAACCTGCAGCTCGTGCTCCTGGAGGAGAGCGGGCTGGCCAGGGTGATCGATCCGGCGGGAGGCTCCTGGTACGTGGAGGACCTCACCGGACGGTTGGCCATCGAAGCCTGGGAGCGGTTCCGGGAGATCGAGGTGGACGGCGGGATGGCCGCCGCCCTGGCATCCGGTCGGATCGCCGCCGAGGCCGAAGCCTGTTGGAGGGAGCGTGCCGGTCGCCTCGCCGACCTGAGTGAGTCGGTCACCGGTGTCTCCGAGTTCCCTAACGTCGAGGAGGTCCTGCTGGAGAGGCAACCGTCCCCGGCGTCGCCGAGTGGCCCGCTGCCGCTGCGGCGCAGGTCGGAGCCGTTCGAGATCCTGCGTGACGCCGTGGTTGCCTCCAACCCCGTGCCGACCGTCCTGCTCGTACCCCTCGGACCCGCAGCGGAGCACGCGGCACGGTCCACGTTCGCCGGGAACCTCTTCGGAGTGGCGGGCATCCGTGCGGTGCAGTCAGGCGACCCGGCCGGAGGAGCGGGAGCCTCCGGGCTTGTTGACCCGGGACCAGCCCAGTCCGGCGACGGGGGCGCCCCGATCGCGGTGCTCTGCGGTTCCGATGAGCGGTACTCCACCGAGGCCGCCACCGCTGCTGAAGAACTGAAGGCGGCCGGCGTCCAGCGGATCTACCTGGCCGGCCGACCCGGAGACGACGAGGACGACCTGCGTGCCTCCGGGGTGGACGAGTTCATCCACGTCGGGGTCGACGTGGTCGACGTCCTGTCCCGGGCACTGGACCACCTGGGGGTGGACCGATGACCTCGATACCCGACTTCACGACAGTCGACCTGGGTTCGGTTCCGGAATCGGCCGACGACCGGGAGGCCTGGGCCGACCGCGTCCTCGGCGAGGTGGGTCGCACGCCCGAGGACCTGGCCAACGAGACCCCGGAAGGCGTGGTCGTACCGGTGCTGTCCAGCGCATCGGACGTGGCCGACCTGGACTTCATGGAGACCTGGCCCGGTGCTGCGCCGTACCTTCGCGGGCCGTACCCCACCATGTACGCCAGCCAGCCCTGGACCGTGCGCCAGTACGCCGGCTACTCGACCGCCGAGGAGTCCAACGCCTTCTACCGGCGGAACCTGGCAGCCGGCCAGAAGGGCCTGTCGGTGGCTTTCGACCTCGCCACCCACAGGGGCTACGACAGCGACCATCCGCGGGTCTCCGGCGACGTCGGCATGGCCGGCGTGTCCATCGACTCGATCCTGGACATGAAGATGCTCTTCGACGGCATCCCACTGGACCGCATGAGCGTCTCGATGACCATGAACGGCGCCGTGCTGCCGATCCTGGCCCTCTACGTGGTTGCGGCCGAGGAGCAGGGCGTGGCCCCGGCGAAGCTCACCGGGACCATCCAGAACGACATCCTCAAGGAGTTCATGGTCCGGAACACCTACATCTACCCACCGGCGCCGTCCATGCGGATCATCTCCGACATCTTCGCCTTCACCAGCGCCGAGATGCCGAAGTTCAACTCCATCTCGATCTCCGGCTACCACATGCAGGAGGCGGGTGCGACCGCCGACCTGGAGCTGGCATACACGCTGGCCAACGGCGTGGAGTACGTCCGTGCGGGCGTGGAGGCCGGACTCGACGTCGATGCGTTCGCCCCGCGCCTCAGCTTCTTCTGGGCCATCGGCATGGACTTCTTCATGGAGGTGGCGAAGTTGCGGGCCGCTCGCCTCCTCTGGGCCGACCTCATGCGGCAGTTCTCACCGCTGGATCCGAAGTCCTCTTCGCTTCGCACCCACTCCCAGACGTCGGGCTGGAGCCTGACGGCCCAGGACGTCTACAACAACGTGGTGCGAACCTGCGTCGAGGCCATGGCGGCCACTCAGGGACACACCCAGTCCCTCCACACCAACGCACTGGACGAGGCCCTGGCGCTGCCCACCGACTCGTCGGCCCGGATCGCACGCAACACGCAGCTGTTCCTCCAGCAGGAGAGCGGAACCTGCCGTGTCGTGGACCCGTGGGGTGGCAGCTTCCACGTGGAGCGTCTCACCCACGAACTGGTGGCACGCGCAAGGACGCACCTGGCCGAGGTGGAGGAGATGGGCGGCATGGCACGGGCCATCGAGGCCGGCGTTCCGAAGCTGCGCATAGAAGAGGCTGCCGCCAGGACCCAGGCCAGGATCGATGCCGGCCGGCAGTCGGTCGTGGGCGTCAACCGGTACCGCCCTGCGAGCGAGGACGTGGTCGAGGTGCTGAGGGTGGACAACGCCCAGGTGCGCGCCGACCAGGTGGCCCGGTTGGAGCGGCTGCGGGCAGAACGGGACGCTTCGGCATGTGCGTCGGCCCTTGATGCGCTCACCCGGTGCGCCGGTTCAGGAGACGGCAACCTGCTTGCGCTGGCGGTAGACGCAGCCCGTGCCCGGGCCACGGTCGGGGAGATCAGCGACGCCCTCGAGAAGGTGTTCGGGCGGCACGTGGCTGAGGTCCGTACGATCTCCGGGGTGTTCAGCAGTGAGATGGGTGATGGCGAGACCCTCGGGGCGGCGCGCTCGCGCGTGGTCGACTTCGAGGCTGTGAACGGTCGACGACCGCGGATCCTGGTGGCCAAGATGGGCCAGGACGGCCACGACCGTGGCCAGAAGGTCATAGCCACGGCGTTCGCCGACCTCGGATTCGACGTGGACATCGGCCCGCTGTTCTCCACCCCCGGCGAGGTGGCCCGTCAGGCGGTCGAGAACGACGCCCACGTGGTCGGCGTGAGCTCCCTCGCAGCCGGCCACCTGACCCTTGTCCCGGAACTGCGTGACGAGCTGGCCGCCCAGGGTCGCCCCGACATCGCCATCGTGGTGGGTGGGGTGATCCCGCAGCAGGACCTTGCTGCCTTGCTGGCTGCAGGCGCAGCCGCAGTGTTCCCACCGGGAACCGTCATCGCCGAGGCTGCCGTCGAGCTGCTCGACCGGCTGTCCTGACAGGCGTTCCGGCATGGCCACACACGAACTGGTCGACGGGGTCCTGAGCGGCGACCGCGCGTCGGTCGGGCGGGCGGTGACGCTCGTGGAGTCCGCCAGGCCGGACCATCGCGCCGATGCCCGCCGGCTGCTCGATTCGCTGGCCCCCCACGTCGGCGATGCCCAGAGGGTGGGCATCACCGGAGTGCCGGGGGTGGGCAAGAGCACGTTCATCGAGGCCCTCGGTTCGATGCTCACCGCCGCCGGCCACCGGGTGGCCGTCCTGGCGGTGGACCCGACCAGCACGGTGACGGGAGGGAGCATCCTCGGGGACAAGACCCGCATGCCGCGCCTCTCGAACGACCCCTCGGCCTTCGTACGGCCCTCGCCCAGCGCGGGGACCCTCGGCGGTGTCACACGATCCACCCGCGAGACGATGATGGTCCTGGAGGCCGCCGGACACGACGTGGTGCTGGTTGAGACGGTCGGGATCGGCCAGTCCGAGACCGTGGTGGCCGCCATGGTCGACTTCTTCCTGGTCCTGATGCTGCCCGGCGCCGGCGACGAGCTGCAGGGCATCAAGAAGGGCGTGCTGGAGATGGCCGACCTGATCGCCGTCAACAAGGCGGACGGGGACAACGTCCCGGCGGCCCGCACGGCGGTACGGGACTACTCCGCTGCGCTGCGCCTCACACATCCGGTCAGCCCCACCTGGACCCCGCCGGTCATGACCTGTTCCGGCCGGACCGGCGACGGTCTGGAGGACCTCTGGGGTCGTATCGGCGACCACCGGTCCGCCATGGAAGCCACCGGGGAGTGGGAGGACAGGCGTCGCGCACAACGGCTGTCCTGGATGTGGTCGATGGTGGAGGATCGCCTGCTCGACTCGTTGCGCTGCGACCCTGCGGTACTGGGCCTCCTGGGGGCGGCAGAGGCCGAGGTCCTCGATGGCCTGACCACGCCCTCAGCTGCGGCCGAGCGCCTGTTGGAAGCGTTCGGCGGCTGACCGGTGCATCGACGGGCCGTCCTCCGGAACGGCCTGGCCCTGGGTGGTACGGCGGTCGCCTCGACCATCCTGGGGGTGGGTGGTCCGGCATCTGCGGCGACCGGAGTGGCGGCCCTGGCATACACGGACCTGTCTGTAACCGGTCCCTACGGCACGCTGGATGGTCGCACGCCTGACGGGAACGGCCTCGTCCTGCCCGAGGGGTTCTCGTCGCGCATCGTGGCCGTGGGCGGTACCGGGGTCGGCGACACGGACTACACGTGGCCGCTGTTCCCCGATGGAAAGGGGACGTTTCCGACGCCCGACGGCGGTTGGATCCTGGCCTGCAACCACGAGGTCTTCGACTACCAGACCATCGGCGGTTCGGAGGGCGGCGCCTCGGCGATCCGGTTCGACTCCGGTGGCTCGATCCTGGACGCCTACCCGATCCTGGAGGGCAGTCACTCCAACAGCCGCGGTGCCACCACCCCGTGGGGGACCTGGCTGTCGTGCGAGGAGGCCCACCAGGGCGATGGCAGGGTCTGGGAGTGCGACCCGACCGGTGGGAGCCCGGCGGTGCCGCGCGGTGCCCTGGGCGTCCGCACCCACGGGTCCGTCGCCGTCGACCCGGTCGGCGGCCACTGCTACATGACCGAGGCCCACCGTGACGGTCGCCTCTACCGCCTCACGATGCTCGACGGGTCGCTCTCAGGTGCTTCGCTGGCCGACGGCCCCCTGGAGGCAATGTCGGTGGCCCCCGACGGGGGCGTCTCGTGGATTGCCGTCCCCGACCCTTCGGGAACAGTGGCTCCCACCCGCGTTCAGGCAGCCGACGGCTTCGTGACGCCGGTGGGCGGCGGCGTCTGGGTCCATGACGGCGTCATGCTGTTCACCACCGGGCTGGATGACCGGGTCCACGCAGTCGACCTCGCCGGCCAGCACCACACGGTGGTCTGGGACGGTTCGGGCCACCGCCAGCCGTTGGTGGGGATCGGCGACCTGACCGTCGCACCCGGGTCGAGCGACCTGTTCGTCGCTGAGGACCGGGGGGACATGGAGCTGGTGCTGATCGGCACGGAGGGCCTCGTGTCTCCGTTCTGTCGGATGGTGGGAGACGGCCATCGGCTCTCGGCCATCACCGGCCCGTGCTTCGATCCGTCAGGGACCCGGCTCTACGTCAGCTCCCTGCGTGGCCGCGGCGACGCCCTGGTGCGTGACGTGGTGGAGGCCATCGACTGGGGCGATGGTGTCGAGGGTCGTCACGTCGGCGTCACCTACGAGGTGTCCGGCCCATTCCGGTCCGGTCCACCGGTCGACCCGGCGACCGGTTCGACCACGACCGGCCCGCCGTCGGACACCACGGTCGCGCTCGACGCAACCGCGATGACGGCCGGGACGACCACGCAGACGGCGGCCACCACCCTTCCACCGACCGTGCCGCCGACCACCACCCTCGAACGGGCGACCGGGGGGGCTACCGGCCCGGAGGAAGGCGATGGCACGGGTGGAACGACCCTTGGGCTGGGTGCTGTGGTCGTCCTGGCGCTGGGTGCCGGCGTGGCGGCCCTGCGCCGCCGGAGGGACGACGGACCTGACGGCTCCGGATCAACCGATCCAGGCGGTTGACCCGGCAGCGGCTAGTAAACCATCTGGCCCTGTCAAGGCCTGACCGGCCCTGATCGGGCCTAGAACTCCTCGTCGAAGGCGACCGCTCCCTCGACGCCCGTCTGATAGGCGGCGACGGTGCGCTCGAAGAAGTTGGTGAGCTCCTGGACGTCCTGCAGCTCCATGAAGCCGAACGGATTCTTGACGTTGTAGACCCGATCCAGGCCCAACTGGGCGAGCCGCTGGTCGGCCACGAACTGCAGGTACTGCCGGGTGTCGGCGGTGGACATCCCAGGTACGCCCTGACCCAGGAGGTCCTCGGCGAACCGGTACTCGCACTCGATCGCCTCGTCCATCATGGCGTAGATCTGGGAGCCGAGCTCCTCGTCGAACAGTTCGGGCTGCTCGGAGCGGACCGTGTTGATCACCTCGAAGGCGAAGTTCATGTGACAGCTCTCGTCGCGGAACACCCAGTTGGTGCCGGCGGCCAGGCCGTTCAGCAGGCCCTTGGAGCGGAGGAAGTACACGTAGGCGAAGGCGGCGAAGAAGAACAGTCCCTCGATGCAGGTGGCGAAGCAGATCAGGTTCAGGAGGAAGGTCCTGCGATCGGCGTCGCTGTGCAACTCGTCCAGGTCGTTCACCGACCGCATCCACTTGAAGCAGAACTCGCCCTTCCGGGCGATCGAATCGATGTTGTGGATCGCTGCGAAGGCGGCTTCCCGCTCCTCCATGTCGGGGATGTAGTTGTCCAGCATCGTCAGGTAGAACTGGACGTGCAGCGCCTCCTCGTAGAGCTGGCGCGACAGGTACATCCGGGCTTCGGGTGCGTTGATGTGCTGGTACAGGTTCAGCACGAGGTTGTTGGACACGATCGAGTCGCCGGTGGCGAAGAATGCGACCAGGCGGTTGATGAGGTGCTTCTCGGCCGGTAGGAGCTTGCGGTCCAGGTCCACCAGGTCGTCGGAGAAGTCGATCTCGTCGACCGTCCAGGTGTTCTTGATGGCGTCCCGGTACATCTCGTAGAACACCGGGTAGCGCATGGGGCGGAGCGTCAGGTCGAAGCCCGGGTCCAGGATATTGGCCCGACGCGTCGTCGGAGCGGGTGCGGGTGCTGCAGCGTCGGACGACGCCTCGTAGGGAACTTCTGCCAGGGCCATCAGTCGCACGCCTCACACGACTCGGGATTCTCCAACGAACACGCGGCGGTCTCCTCATCGGTGAAGGTCGGCTTGGGCAGCGTCTCTCCACCTCCGGGACCGTCGATCGGACCACCGGTGGTCGTCTTGTTGATCCGGGTGGCCGGTCGGGAACGCAGGTAGTAGGTGGTCTTCACCCCGGACTTCCATGCGTGCAGGTACATGGAGCTGAGCTTCCCGATGGTCGGGGACTCCATGAACAGGTTCAGCGACTGGCTCTGGTCGATGTAGGCGCCGCGTTCGGCGGCCATGTCGATCAGCGACCGCATGGGCACCTCCCATGCGGTGCGGTAGATGCCCTTGAGGTCATCCGGGATCCCGTCGACCTCCTGGATGGAACCCTCCGACGTCTTGATCCGGTTGGCCATCGTCTCGTCCCAGAGGCTGCGGCCCTGGAGCTCGTTGACCAGGTATCGGTTGATCTGCATGAACTCACCGGAGAGCGTCTCGCGCTTGAAGAGGTTCGACACCTGCGGCTCGATGCACTCGCAGCAGCCTGCGATCGAGGCGATGGTGGCCGTCGGGGCGATGGCGATGAGCAGGGAGTTGCGAAGGCCGTGCTCCGAGATGCGTTCCCGGAGGGTCGCCCAGCGTGCCGTGTCGGTCGGCTCCACGCCCCACAGGTCGAACTGGAGGTCACCCCGGGCCGCCCTGGTGATTCCGAAGTTGGGGTGCGGACCGGCCGCCTCCGCCAACTCGGTGGAGGCCCAGAGGGCGTTGAAGTAGATCTCCTCGGAGATCCTCCTGGAGAGCTCGCGGGCCTCGGGCGAGTCGAACGGCATCCCCAGCTTGAAGAACACGTCCTGCAGGCCCATCAGCCCCATGCCCACTGGTCGCCAAGCCGAGTTCGACGTCTGGGCCTCAGGGGTCGGGTAGTAGTTGATGTCGACCACGCGGTCCAGGAACGGCACTGCCAGGCATACCACCTCGGCCAACCGGTCGAAGTCGAACGCACCGTCTACGACCAGCGAGCTGAGGTTCACCGAGCCGAGGTTGCAGACGGCGGTCTCCGACTGGTCGGTGACCTCCAGGATCTCGGTGCAGAGGTTCGAGAGGTGCACGACGCGACCGTCGGATCCGGTCTGGTTGCACTTCTTGTTGGAGGCGTCCTTGAAGGTCATCCAGCCGTTGCCCGTCTGGGCCAGGGAGCGCATCATCCGGCTGTAGAGCTCGCGTGCCGGGACCTGGCGCTCGTAGATGCCCGCCTCCTCGGCCTTCTGGTAGGCGGCCTCGAACTCGGCACCGAACAGGTCGGTCAGGTGCGGCACCTTGTGCGGGTCGAACAACGACCACTGCCAGTCCTTCTCCACCCGCTCCATGAAGAGGTCGGGGATCCAGTTGGCCAGGTTCAGGTTGTGGGTCCGGCGGGTCGGGTCGCCGGTGTTCTCCCGGAGGTCCAGGAAGTGGTCGATGTCGGCGTGCCATGTCTCGAGGTAGACGCAGGCCGCACCCTTGCGGCGACCGCCCTGGTTGACCGCGGCGACCGAACTGTCGAGGGTCTTGAGCCACGGGATGATGCCGTTTGACAGGCCGTTGGTTCCCCGGATGAGGGAGCCCTTCGACCGGATGCGGTGCCATGCCACGCCTATTCCGCCGGCGAACTTCGAGAGTTGGGCGATGTCGGTGTAGCGCTTGTAGATGCCCTCCAGGCTGTCCTCTGGGGAATCCAGGAGGTAGCAGCTGGACATCTGGGGGTGGACGGTGCCCGAGTTGAACAGGGTCGGGCTGGATGGCAGGTACTGCAGCGAGGAGATGAGCCGGTAGAAGCGGATGGCTTCGTCCGGACAGGTCGAGAGCCCGCATGCGACGCGTAGGAAGAAGTACTGGGGAGTCTCGGTGACCATTCGGTTCTCGGGGTGCCGCAGCAGGTAGCGGTCGTAGACGGTGCGCAGGCCGAAGAACTCGAAGAGGTGGTCCCGGTCGCTCTCGATGGTGTCGTCCAGCTTGCGGGCGTTGGTCGCCACGAACTCGGCCACCTGGGCCCCGATGATTCCCTGCTCGAGTCCCATGCCGACGGACTGTGAGAAGGAGTGGATGCCCTGGTTGCGGACCTCCTTGTCGATGACGGTGGCCAGCAGGCGGGCGGCCAGGCGGGAGTAGTTGGGCTCCTCGATGATGAGGGCCGCCGCCGTGCGGATCGAGAGGTCGTCCAGCTCCTCTGTGGTGGCGCCATCGCAGAGGCCGGAGATTGTCCTGGTGGCGACGCGCATCGGGTCCACGCCGGGCAGGCTGAGGGCGCACCGTTCTACCGCCTTCACGATCTTGTTGACGTCGACCGGTTCCAGGTCGCCGTTGCGCTTGCGGACCCGCATTGGGGTGGCGCCGGCCGGTTCGGTATCCACTCCGCTGATGCGGTCTTCTGTGAGTGCCATCGTCTTCCTGTGTCCCCTTGTGTTCCTTGTTCCCGCCTACCTAGCCCGGTTGTCTCTGGTCCTGAGGCCGCCGGGGTCACCCGGGTGAAGCGCGTCCCGCCGTCCGGCCCATCTGGCGATGGTCTGGTCGGGGAGGTCGTGCGAACGTCCCGGGTTCTGAATTGCACGCATGTAACTACACCGATGTCAAGAGAATCCGTGTCGCGTTCAGAAAGTTTTTGGGCGTCGCGCGTGGCGTGGTCGGTTCCACGCTGATAACGCCGGGATTCGCGCTCCGTGTGGCTGGCCGGTTCAGCCCGGGGCCGCCCGGTCAGACCTACCGATCGGGCCCCCTGGTCGTCCACCGGCGGACCCGGGACCTTTGGCCGGGTCGGCAGCCCGATCCGTTGGCATAACGTGTCCGGGTGACCGAATCCACCCGTTCCCGAGAGTCACCAATCCTGGACGTGGACCTACCGGCGTTCGAGAAGGGCGATCCGTCCAGCCGACGCGCCGTCGTGGATGGAACCATGCGCAGCCTCGCCACCGGCTTCGTATACGTACGCCACGACCTCTCCGAGGACCTGCTCGACGATGCATACGGGCGCCTGGCGGACTTCTTCGCCCTCCCACAGGACCGAAAGGACCGCTACGCCGTGCACGGCGCCAACGGCCAGACCGGCTACACGGGCCTGCTGGTCGAGACCGCGGCGGTAACCGACGTCCCGGACTGGAAGGAGATGCTCAACTGGAGCGCACCGGTGCCGGTAGGCCATCCACTCCGGCACCGCTTCCCCCACCGGTACGGCGACCCCACGCTTCCCGACGACGACCTGCCGGGTACGACCGAGGTCCTGATGGAGTTCCACCGTGTCACGCTGGACCTGCAGCGCAGGGTGCTCAGGGTCCTGGCTGTCGGTCTGGGCGTCGACGAGGGCTACTTCGACGCCATGCTGCGTGACGGGGCGGCGCTCACCCGGGCTCTCCACTACCCGTCCATGGACCTGGCACCCGGTGACGAACACGTCTGGGCCGCAGAGCACGGCGACATCAACCTCATCACCGCGCTTCCGCGCGCCACGGCCTCGGGCCTGCAGGTGAAGACCGAGGACGGTTGGATCGCCGCAGCCCCACCCGACGGGCACGTCATCGTGAACACGGGGATCATGCTCGACCACATCACCAACGGCCTGATCCCGCCGGGCATCCACAGGGTGGTCTCGGATGCGCCGGGCGAACGCCACTCGGTGGTCCAGTTCTGCCACCCGACGCCGTGGACGATGCTGTCGCCTCTGCCGACGTGCGTCACCCCGGAGAACCCGCTGCGCTATCCGACGATCTCCGCCTCGGACCGCCTGGAGCAGGTCATCTGGGAGATCAACATGGTGGAGGCCGGTCGCCGAGTCGACGACTGAGGCGGCAGCCCCGGTCGAAACGGGAACCGTGGGCTGATCCTGTGCGCCGGAGCAGGCGACTCGTCGCCCCGGTCAGGTGACGATCAGCCGGAATCTCAGTTCGGCGCCTTCGATGGCGGCCACGACCGCACCCTCCGAGCCGGCCTCGACCGGTCCGTAGACCATCGCGATGGCCAGTACCTGACCGGCCACGTGATCCTCATGTGCCCTGACCGCGTCCAGCAGGACGTCGTCGCCGTCGAGCACCAGCCTGATCCTGTCGGTCACCACCAGGTCGGCGTCGCGTCTGGCCTGCTGGACCTGGCGGACCACGTCACGGGCCAGTCCCTCCCGGGCCAGGTCATCGGTGACATCGGTGTCGAGCACCACGACGGCATCGCCGCTGCCCAGGGCCGCGGCGGTCACACCGTCAGGTGACTCCACCCCGAGGGTGAACTCGTCGGGCTGGAGCAGGTGCCCGGCGACGGTTGCCGTGCCGTCCTCGTGGAGTTCGTAGCTGCCTGATCGTGCGGCGCCGAAGACGGCCTGGACGTCGCCGCCCAGACGGGGCCCCAGGGCGCGCCCGTCGGGTTGCATGACGAACCGGGCGTGGCCGGAGAGGTCGTCGGTCAGTACCACGGACTTCACGTTCACCTCGTCGACCAGGAGTTCGACAAGGTCTGCCAGGGACTCCGAGTCGGCACCAGCAACGATCAGCGACGACAGCGGCAGGCGCACCCGCAGGCCGTGGTCCTCGCGGAGGCGCAGGGTGGTCGATGCCACGTCGCGCAGGCGGTCCATGCGCGCTACCAGGGCGGGGTCGGACGGCAGGTCGTCGGCATCGGGCCAGGCGGCCAGGTGGACGCTGGCCCCACCGGTGAGCGCCATGTGGACCTCCTCGGAGACCATCGGGAGCAGCGGAGCGGCTACCCGGCAGAAGGTCACCAGCACGGTGTAGAGGGTGTCGTAGGCATCGCGCTTGTCGGCGTCGTCGGTGGCCGCCGACTTGCTCCAGAAGCGGTCCCGGCTTCGCCGGATGTACCAGTTGTTGAGGGCGTCGATGAAGCCCTGGAGTTCATCGGTGGCGCCGGGCAGGTCGTAGGCGTCCATGCGGTCGGCGACAGCGTCGACCAGCATCGAGGTCTTGGCCAGCAGGTACCGGTCCAGTAGGTGCCCCGAGTCGGAGCGCATGGTGGCCCGGTGCCCGTCCACGTTGGCGTAGAGGGTGAAGAACCCGTAGGCGTTCCAGATCGGCAGCAGGACCTGGCGCACGACGTCGTCGATGCCGGAGTCGGAGATGCGAAGGTCGCCGCCCCGCACGATCGTCGAGGACATCAGGTACCAGCGCAGGGCATCGGAACCCTGGTTGTCGAAGATGACCGATGGTTCCGTGTAGTTGCGCAGCTTCTTGGACAGCTTGGTGCCGTCCTCGGCCAGCAGGATCCCGTGGCAGATGACGTTCTCGAAGGCGGGCCGGTCGAACAGGGCGGTGGCCAGGACGTGGAGCGTGTAGAACCAGCCCCGCGTCTGGTTGATGTACTCGACGATGAAGTCGGCCGGGAAGTGGTCGTCGAACCATTCGCTGTTCTCGAAGGGGTAGTGCACCTGGGCGAAGGGCATGGAGCCCGACTCGAACCAGCAGTCGAGGACCTCGGGAACCCGACGCATCGTGGACTGGCCGGTCGGGTCGTCGGGGTTGGGCCGGGTCAGCTCGTCGATGAACGGTCGGTGTAGGTCATCGGGTCGTACCCCGAAGTCGCGCTGGATCTCGTCCAGGCTGCCGTACACGTCGATGCGCGGGTAGGCGGGGTCGTCGCTGCGCCAGACGGGGATGGGCGAACCCCAGAAGCGGTTGCGGCTGATCGACCAGTCGCGGGCGCCTTCCAGCCACATGCCGAACCGCCCGTCCCTGACGTGCGAGGGAACCCAGTTGATCTCCTGGTTGGTTTCCATCAACCGGTCCCGGATGTCGGTGACCTTCACGAACCACGAGGAGATCGCCTTGTAGATGATCGGCGTGTCGGTCCGCCAGCAGTGCGGGTAGTTGTGCTCGTAGGTGTCGTGCCGGACCACCCGGCCGGCCTCCTTGAGGTGCCTGATGATCTCGGGATTGGCGTCGAACACGTTCAGGCCGGCCCACGGACCGACCTGGCCGGTGAACCGCCCCAGGTCGTCCACCGGGACCACCTGGCCGATGGGGATGCCGGCTGCCTCGCAGACGGTCTGGTCGTCTTCGCCGAAGCCGGGGGCCATGTGGACAACGCCGGTGCCATCGGCGGCGTCCACGAAGTCGGCTCCCAGGATCCGGAAGGCGTCGACGCGGTCGGCGAAGAAGTCGAACATGGGCGTGAAGGTGCGACCGATCAGGTCGCTGCCGACGAGCGTGCCGACCTCGGTCGTGTCCTCCAGCTGTGCCGCGTAGCGCTCCACGGCCTCGGACCCCAGCACGAACACCGTTCCGTCGGCTGCCCGGCGTAGCGAGTAGGACACGTCGGGGCCCACGGCCAGGGCCAGGTTGGATGGCAGGGTCCACGGCGTGGTGGTCCACGCCATGATCCGCATGGGTCCCGGGTCGCCGTCCACCGGCACCAGGTCGAAGGTCACGGTGATGGCGGGGTCCTGGCGGGGACGGGTGGCGTCGTCGAGGCGGATCTCGAAGTTGGAGAGCGGGGTCTCGGCTCCCCAGGAGTACGGCATCACCCGGAACGCCTCGTAGACGAGGCCCTTGTCCCAGAGACGCTTGAAGGCCCACATGACCGACTCCATGTAGGAGAGGTCCATGGTCTTGTAGTCGCCCTCGAAGTCCACCCACCGGGCCTGTCTGGTGATGGTCTTCTCCCATTCGCCGGTGTAGCGGAGTACCGACTCGCGACACTGGGCGTTGAAGCGGTCGATGCCGTACTCGATGATGTCGGCTCGTCCGGAGACGGGAAGTTCCTTCTCGGCCTCCATCTCGGCGGGCAGGCCGTGGCAGTCCCAGCCGAACCGGCGGTCCACCCGCTGGCCGCGCATGGTCCGGTAGCGGGGAATCACGTCCTTCACGTAGCTGGTCAGGAGGTGGCCGTGGTGGGGCAGGCCGTTCGCGAAGGGTGGGCCGTCGAAGAAGACGTACTCGTCGTCTACGGGTCGGGCATCGATGGAGTCGCGGAACGTCCCCTCGGCTTTCCAACGGGCCAGCACGCGTTCCTCGATTGCCGGGAAGTCGGCCCGGCCCACGTGGGGGTAAGGGTCGGCCGGTGCGCCGGAGGTGGTGGGGTCGTCGTCGGTCATGGTCGGGAGCAGGCTACCGGCGCCCCCCGGCGGGGGTCGTAGGTGAGGATGGTGCGAAGTCCGGCAGGGCCGACTGGTCAGGCCAACTGGTTTCCGGGGACCTGACTGCCTGGTCAGCCGGTGGAGGCTGCCCGTTCCCGGAGCTCGAACTTGAGCACCTTGCCGCTGGCGTTCATCGGGAGGGAGTCCACCACCTCGAGGCGACGTGGAGCCTTGTAGTTGGCCATCTCGGCCCTGCACCAGGCGATGATTCCGGCCGGGTCCGGGGTGGTACCGGTGGCCGGGACCACGAACGCCATGCCGACCTCCCCGAGGCGCTCGTCGGGCACGCCGACGACAGCCACCTGGCCGATGTCGGGATGGGCTCCCATGAGCTGCTCGACCTCCGCCGGGTAGACGTTGAAGCCACCGTTGATGAACATGTCCTTCACCCTGTCGGTGATGTCCAGGTAGCCGTTCTCGTCCATCACCCCGACGTCGCCGGTGTGCAACCAGCCTTCCGGGTCGATGGCCTCGTCCGTCTGCCCGGGATCGTCCAGGTAGCCGACCATCACGTTGTAGCCGCGGACCATCACCTCACCGGGCTGGCCGGTCTGGCACTCGGCGCCATCCGGGTCCACGACCCGGACCTCCACGTCGTCGATGGCGCGTCCGGAGGTGCCGGCGATGAGGGCCGGATCGTCGTCATGGCGGCACATCGTGGCGATTCCCGAGGATTCGGTCAGGCCGTAGCCGGTGACCACCTTCTCGAAGCCCAGCCGGTCGCGCATGTCGTGGATCATCTGCACCGGTATCGCCGCCGCCCCGGTAACCGCCAACCGAAGCGAGGACAGGTCGAAACCGTCAAGGTCGGGATGGTTCAGGATGGTCTGGTAGATGGCGGGAGGTCCGGGGAACATGGTGATGCGCTCCTCGCCGATTCGCCGCATCACCGACGGCACGTCGAAGACCGGGTGGGGGACGAGCGTGACGCCCCTCATGAGGCAGGCCAGGATGCCGGAGTTCAGGCCGAAGGCGTGGAAGAAGGGGTTGACGACCAGGTAGCGGTCCCCGGCCCGGAGCCCGATGACGTCGCTCCAGGACTCGAATGCCCGGCAGATCGCCGAGTGCGTGAGCATGGCGCCCTTCGGGGATCCGGTGGTGCCCGACGTGAACATGAGGTGGCATAGGTCGCCGCCGCCCACCCCGGCGGATCGGACGGCCCGGTCGGCATCGTCGATGGAGTCTCCGGCGGCCATGAACTCCTGCCATGGGGTGCAGCCCTCTGGGACGGCGCCCCGGAGCACCACCACCTCGTCAAGCTCGGCGCCCTGGTCGGCATCGCGCAGCAGGGAGACGTAGTCGGTGTCCAGGAAGTCGGTGACCGTGAACAGGATCCGGGCCGACGTGCGGTCCAGGAGGTGCCCCGCCTCCCGGCCCTTGAAGCGGGTGTTGATCGGGACGAGGACCGCGCCGGCACAGTGGGCGCCGAGGGCAGCCACCGCCCACTCGGCCACGTTCGGGGCCCACACGGCGATGCGGTCGCCTGGGCCGATGCCCCGGGCCATCAGGGCTCTGGCTGCGGCGTGGATCTGGTCCCGGTACCCGGCGAACGTCCAGCGCAGGTTGCCGTCGACGAAGGCTTCCAGTTCGCCGAACCGCTCGGCGGCGTCATCCACCAGCCGGGGGATCGTGGACCACGAAGCGTTCATCGGCCGGACCCTAGGGGTCGACTCCAGACCAGTGGGCACCCGGGATGGTCGACGACGGGGTCGCCGGATCGGACCTCGGCGTGGTGGGGCTTGGTGGGTGCGCCGGGTCGGATCTCGTAGCGGACGCCATCGCCGCAGTAGCGCACAGAGACGGCACGCCGGCTCACCGTGGCCGACCGGTTGGGCCCGGCACCGTGGAGGGTGGCGGCATGGTGGACGATCACGTCTCCCGGCCGGGCGGGTATGCGCACCACCCGGTCGTCGTCGTGGCGGATGTCCGGCACGGTTTTCCCTGCGGTTCCGGGGAGGGGATCGCGGTTCACGAACCAGTTGGGTCGGTACACGCTTCCGGAGAGGTGGGAGCCGCGGACGTACGCCATGGCGCCGGTGTCTACGGAGACCGGATCCAGGGGAATCCAGCAGGTGCAGATTCGTTCGCCGGCCAGGTGGAAGTAGCTGAGGTCCTGGTGGAACACCGTCGGATCGGCCGTACCGGGTTCCTTGACCAGCACCGAGTCTTCGTAGAGGTGTACCCGGCGTGCTCCCATGAGGACTCCGGCGATGGCGGGCAGCGGAGAGGTCGTGGCGAAGGCGGCGAACGCCTCGTGGTGCAGCCAGTGGTCGACGCCGGAGAGGAACCGGCCGCCACCGGCTTTCGGGTCTTCGGTTCCGCCCAGTCCGGCGCCGAGCGCCGTCATGTCGACCGTCGTCGACGGGTCGGTGATCGTCTCGTCCACCGGCCCGGCCAGGTGTTCCAGCCAGGTGGTGGGGAGGATTCCCGGCAGGTGGACGAAGCCGTCGGCGTCGAACCTGGCGATCTCGTCGTCGGTGACCGGTCGGAGGGGCTCAGCCGACGGCGCCGACATGGACCGGGGTCCTACTCCTCTTCGTCGGCTGGAGCATCCTCGTCGTCGACGGGTGCTTCGTCAGCCACGGCATTGCCTTCGTCGGGTGCTTCATCGGGTGCGTCGTCAGCTGCAGCCTCGTCGGTCTCGGCTGCGTCTTCGGCGGGTGCATCGTCTGCTGGAGCGTCCTCGTCTGCGGCGGGTGCATCGTCTGCTGGAGCGTCCTCGTCTGCTGGAGCGTCCTCGTCTGCGACGGGTGCATCGTCTGCTGGTGCATCCTCGTCTGCTGGAGCGTCCTCGTCTGCGACGGGTGCATCCTCGGATGGTGCCTCCTCGGGGAGTTCCTCGCCGTCGCGCAGGCGCTGCCAGACGTCGACGGCGGAGCGCCATTCAGCCTCGGCAGCAGCAACCACCTCAGCGCCACCCCCCTGGACCTGCTTGAGGGCGGCCGCGGTCTCGTCCTTGGCCTTGGCGGCCTTCACCAGGTTCCGCTCGGCTGCCTTGGCGGCTTCGGCAGCCTCAGCGCGGCGATTGAAGAGGAGGAGGGCCTGCTGGGTGTCGTCGTCGATCTTGACCATGGCACCATGATCGCCCGTCGGCGGCCGACTCGCACCCTCCTGGCCGCAATCTCTCCGTTCCGGTCAGGAGAGCGGCCCGGCCGTTCCTGCCTGGAACAGTGGTTCCTGTCCGGGAGGGCGGCTCTTGCCGGAGGGTGCTTCCGGTCAGAGAAGTGGGCGGACCTGCTCACCGAAGGCGGCCAACTGGTCGAGGTACTCGTCCATGGTGCGGGCCCGGAACTTCAGGTGGAAGGCATTCGCGCCCACCCCACGGTCCGCCCGGAGCTCCTCGGCGATCTTCTCCGGGGGGCCGGTCAGCCAGGCGGGAGGCAGGCCCTCGGGTGGTTCTCCGATGTAGGCCCAGCCCGGCATGATCCCGATGTCGAATCCCACCCCGCCACGCCCGGCTTCGTCCGCCGACCGCCGGATCGTGTCGATGATCTCCGGGTACTGGTCACGGGCAGCGCCCATCGGGATGTAGCCGTCGCCCCTCTTGCCGGCCCGCCGCCAGGCGGCCACCCCTGAGCCGCCCACCCAGATCGGAAGATCCCGCGACGCCGGAGCAGGGGAGACCCCGACGTCGGCGTATGAGTAGGCCTCGCCATCGTGGCTCACGTAGGTGTCGGCGTATGCGCCACGCACGGCATCCATGCACTCGTCAAGGAGCCGGCCCCGCCGGTGGTAGTCAACGCCGAGGGCGTCGAACTCGGCCTCGACGTGTCCGGCACCGACGCCGAGGATGACCCGGTCCCCGGTCAGGTGGGCCAGGGTGCCGAACGAGCTGGCCGTCAGGAGGGGATGACGGTAGGCGGCGATCCAGACCACTGAGAGGAGGTGGATCGACGTGGTCTGGGCGCCCAGCCAGGCCAGCGTTGCCACCGGGTCGTACCAGGTGGTCCGCATGCTGGCCGCATAGTCGTTGTCGGGTACGGCCACGTGGTCGCAGACGCCTATGAAGTCGAGGCCCGCCGCTTCGGCTGCCCGGGCCACCTTCACCAGGTCGTCGGGCGTTGCGTCGTCCTCCCACGGATCGACCAGCGTGCGCGTGAGGGTCTGGATCGGCAGCTGGATGCCGTAGAAGGCCTCACCCTCCGGTACGAGGTTCGCCATGGTCTCCTCCTGGTTCGGGTGCGGTCGGTGAGTGGTCGGCTGCGAGGGTCAGCCGGCAGCCTCGGCCAGCAGGGCACGGGCCCGGCGGGCTACGGGTTCGTCGACCATCGCTCCGCCCACGGAGATGGCTGCGTCGCCGCGCCCGAGGGCCTCCTCGTAGGCATCGGCCACCATTCGGGCCCAGGCCAGTTCCTGGTCCGACGGGCGGAAGGAGCGGTCGGCTAGGGGGACCTGCGCCGGGTGGATGCAGAGCTTTCCTGAGAATCCGAGCGAGCGGGCCTGTTCGGCCTCCCGGAGGAACCGCTCCGCGTCGCCGAAGTCGGCCACGACCATGTCGATGGCCGGGATGCCACCCAGTCGCGCAGCCTGGGCGACCTGTGCCCGGGCGGTCTGCACCTCGAAGTTGTCCGTCCGGCGCACGCCGCCCAGGTCGGCCACGTAGTCCTCGGCACCGAAGTAGCACCAGCCGACGCGGGGGTGGGTGGTGACCGTCCGGGCGTCGACGACGCCTGCCACCGTCTCCAGGCCGGCGACGATCGGCAGGTTGGTGTGGCCGGCGGAGTCCAGGGCGGCAACCACCGCGTCGACGTCGGCCGTCGATTCCAGCTTCGGGACGACCACGCCGGCGAGGCCTTCGGGCAGCCCATCGAGTACGTCGTCGATGAAGTGGATGGTGTCGGGTGCGTTCACCCGGACGAACAGGCGGACCTCGGTGGAGAGGTCGGGGGCGACCTGGTGGGCCACTGCACGTGCCTCGACCTTGCGGTCCGGTGGGACGGCGTCCTCCAGGTCGATCACCGCAGCGCTGGGACCGGACCTGGGCAGTTTGGCGAGCACCTCGGGGCGGTTGCCGGGGGCGAACAGCAGGCTGCGCATGGCGAAGGCGGCTGGTGCGGACACCTCGGCGACGCTACCGGTAGCCGGACCGTGGGTCCCGACCAGGAGGCGTCAGCCCTGTGGTCATACGCCGGTCATGTCCCTGACCGCATCGGTCACCTCGGCCATGGCGGCCGGGAGGTCCTCGATGTCGACCTCTACGGAGCCATCGCCTGAGAGGAAGCAGAACACGACCCTCTGGACGGTCAGCCCGGTGGAGCGTTCGGCTGCCAGGGCATACGTCGCCCCCTGGAGTCGGTAGCGGGAGGCCTTGGCGATGCGGTCGGCGGCGTCGACCACGGCATCGGTCTTGTAGTCGACGATTGTCAGCCCGGGTTCGTCGGGCCTGCCATCGAGATAGGCGAGGTCGATGAAACCCTCCACCACCGGTGAGTCCGGGTCGTCGACCAGCGGTGCGGCCACGTACAGCTCCCGCCAGTGTCGTGACCCGGCTGCAGCCCGGACGACATCGGAGGCGAGTGCCGCCCGTATCAGGGATCCGACGAGCGGTGCTTCGTCCGCCACTCCTTCGTTGATGGCATGTTCCCTGGCAAGGGCGCTGACGTCGGCATCGTCGAATGGGGCATGTTCGAGCGCACCGTGGACGGCGCGCCCGATTGCCGTGCCGTGTCGTCCGGCCTCTCCGGGTCGGGCCCGGTCGACGGGTACGTCCGGTGCCGCGTGGGCGGCGATCCGGGTTGCGGCCAACGTCTGGTGGCCCGATGCGGCGTGGATGGCGGCCTGACGGTTCGCCGTCCATGAATCCCGATCCTGACGCATTCGCGGTTCCGGGGAGATCGGGACGGGAAGGGCCCGTGATGTGGTCGTGAGAAGGTCGGCTGCAGGCACGTCGGTGCCCAGGGAGGAAATGGCCGACGCCAGCTGTCGTGCCGGCGTGGCACCACTCTCCGGCTTGTCGTAGGGATCCACGTCCTCCGTGCGGTGCAGTGAGACCACGAGGTGGTCGCGTGCCCTCGTGGCCGCCACGTAGAGAAGCCGAAGCCGTTCGGCACGATCGAAGTCACCGTTCACCGCTGCGGCTGCTGCGTGGCCGTTCGTCGCCTGGGCCTTCCGGATCCTGACCTCGGGTACGCCTCCATCCGGGAAGATCAGGTCGAGGCCGCTGCCACCCGGATTGCCACCGCCGGACAGCCCGGAGACGATCGTGATGGGGAACTCGAGACCCTTGGAGCCGTGGATGGTCAGGATCCGTACGGCATCGTCGTCCAGTTCCGGAAGGACGGTCTCGGTCACGCGGCTGCCGTCCTCGGCCTGTTGTAGGGACCAGTCCGCGAATGCCCGGATCGAGCCGCCGTCGGCCTCGGCGAAGGCCCGTGCCCGGTCGGCCAGGAGCCGGGCACGGCGCCACACCTCTCGCGGCCGGGGGGTGGCGGTGGCCAGCTCCAGGACCCGACGGTCCACGATGAGGCGCTCGAGGATGGCGCTGGGGCCCTCATGGTGACGGGTCCGGTGGACCTCGCCCAGCCAGGCCAGCCCGGAGGCGACCGGGTCCCCCGGGGGGACGGCCGCAGGTGCGTCGGCCTGGTGGTTCCAGGATCCGCCGTGGTGGACGCGCCAGCGAGCCAGGTCGTCGTCGCCACACCCCATGTAGGGGGTCCGGAGTGCATGCACGATGGCCAGGTCGTCGGAGGGGTCGTCGATGGCGCGCAGCACCATCAACAGGTCACGGACCTCGGTGGTTCCGAAGAGCAGCGAGCTGGACTCTGCCCGGTAGGGGACGGAGGCATCGTCCAGCGCATCCTCCAGGTCCGTCAGCGAGGTGCGCGAGGGGATCAGCACGGCGATGTCGGAGAACCTGCATGCCCGTTCCGTGCCGTCCCTGTCCTCGACCGTCCACCCGTCCGCGACCGCCGTGGTTATCGCTGCCGCCACGTCGGACGCTTCAAGGACGCGGAGTTCACCGGCGCTGAGTTCGCCGTGGGCAGCGCTGCCCAGGAGGGTCACCGCCGGCCCTGTGGAGGCGCAGGGACGGTGGCCTTCCAGTGGGACGTATCCCGGCTGCCCCTGACCTGCCTGGATGAGGCATCCGAAGACGGCGTTTATCCAGTCGAGCACACCGACCGTGGTCCGGAAGTTCCGGGTAAGGGTTATGGCATCCGCGGGCAGGGAGTGGCGGGCCCGGAGGTAGAGGGCGATGTCGGCCCGGCGGAAGCGGTAGATGGACTGCTTCGGATCACCGACCACGAAGATGGATCCGCCGGAGGGGCTCACCTGGTCCAGCGGAGAGCCGGGTGGTGACACGGGGTCGGCGATCATCAGCGCCAGATCCAACTGCACCGGATCCGTGTCCTGGAACTCGTCGAGCAGGACGGCGCCGTAGCGAGCATGCAGGGCGGCCCGTACGGGAGGACCCGTGACCGGGTCTGCGAGGAGGTTCCGGGCGTTGACGAGAAGGTCGTGGAAGGTCAGGGTGCCGGTATGTCGGCGCTCGGCCGCTGCGGAGCGGGCCCCGATGACCAGCTCATGGAGGAGCCGCCTCAGGACCTGGTCGGCGACGTCGACGAGGGTGGCATCCCAGGCCAGGAGGGCATCCTCCTTGGCTTCCATGACCTCGTCCTTGGTCTCGCCCCAGACGGAGGCCGACCCGGCATTTCCGAACGCGATGATCGACCGGAGCGCCTTGGTGCGGAGCATCTCGAGCCGATCGAAGTCGTCGGTCGTTCCGGCCAGGTCCCTGCGGAGTCCGGAGACCCGGTCAAGTCGCATCTGGAGCCTGTCCTCGGGTGGTAGGTCGGGGCGGCCATGGACGGTGATGGCATCCAGCGCTTCGATGAGCGGTCCGAGGTCCACGGTTGGTTCCGGTGGTGCTACGAGACCCGGATCCAGGAGGTCCCACCGATCGTCCAGCCTGGCGGCGAGCTGGCGGAGGTGGTCCAGCGTGATGTCCAGGTCGGCGGCCAGCAGGAGGGTGTGGGAGAGGTCCGGATCATCCAGGAGGCGGATCCGGAGGTCGCTCCAACGGTCGTCGAATGCCAGGCGGCTGCTGACCTCGTCGAGGAGGTCGAAGGCGGGAGGGAGGCCCGCCTCGAGTGGGTGTTCGGCGAGAAGCCGACGGGCGAAGCCGTGGAGCGTCGAGATCGGGGCGAGGTCGAGGTCGACCAGTGCGAGTTCGAGCAACTGGAGCAGGTGCTCGTCGGTCTCTGTGCCGGAGCGGTCCTCGAGCGCCTGTCGGAAGCGGTCGCGTAGCTCGGTGGCGGCCAGCTCGGTGAAGGTGATCGCCACGATGGACTCGACGGGCATCTGGCCGTTTAGGACCAGGGCCACCATCCGACCCACGAGGGCGGTCGTCTTGCCGGTCCCCGCGCCTGCTTCGACGAAGAGGTTGTCGTCCAGTCGTGAGGAGATGGCGTCGCGGGCCGACTGGTCGGCTGGGATCCGGGCGAGGCTCATGGAGATGCCACCTCCTCGGCGGCTCGTCCGCCGGAGGCGGCTTTCGGATCCGCGATGTGGTGGCGGTGGAGCTGCATCGCCGGGTCGTCGGCCTTTCGCTCGCAGGCAGCGTGCAGGTGCCGGGCGTCGAGTCCGTCCGGCATGCAGTGGGGGCAGCTGAAGCCGCTGAACCGTGTCGGCGCCGGTGGGTTGTGGGGGAATGCTCCTGCTTCGATCCCAGCCACGATGCGGGCCAGCACGACGTCGAAGGCCTCCAGGACCTGCGGTGACAGCTCGTAGCCGATCCGTTGGTCGTCGGGCCGGCTGCCTCCGACGAAGGTGAAGGCGACGGCGCTGGTCGAGTCGGTTCCCGCTGCGGAGGCCGCCAATCCGTAGATGGGCAGCTGGAGTCGGGTCCCGTCCGGAAACGGGGAATCGTCGCCGATGCTGCGGTACCGGTCGGGCTTTCCGCTCTTGACGTCCAGCACGACGAGGTTGCCGTCCTCCTGGCGGTCGATCCTGTCGATGGCTCCCCGGAATCTGAGGACCCGACCGTCCGGGAGCGGGAGGTGCAGGGCGGTCGGCCCACCGAACCGGTATTCGGCTGCCACCGGGGTGGCCTTCTGGGCGGCCCTGGCCGACGAGTCCAAATGGAGGAAGCCCCGGAGCTCGGCGGCCATCCGGGAGCGGATAACCGGCCAGAACAGCGGGTGTGCGGCCTCGCCACGGGCTTCGGCCCGCTCGCACTCCTCATCCATTAGCTGGACCAGGCGCTGGTGGTCAGCATCCGTCCAGGCTTCGCCGGGGCCGGGGAGCGTGTGGGACCTGAGCCCTTCGGCGACGAGCAGTTCGAGGCTCCTGTGGATGATGTTTCCGCGCACGAGCGCCGTCAGGAGGAGGCTCGGATCCGGTTCCTCCTCGGTCCGTACGCCGAGGATGTATTCGGAGAAGAATGCGAATGGGCAGGCGACCCAGCGTTCCAGCCGGGATGCCGAGATCTCACCGACATCCAGGGCGGGTAGGTCAACTCCCGCCAGGTTGCCGTCGAATCTCGTGAGCCGCCGACCCAGTCGACTGGTGACCAGGTCGACTCCACGGTCGAAGACCGGGTCGACCTGTCGAAGTCCCGTTCCGTCGCGGCCGCTGTCGAGCAGTAGCCCGAGCTCGTACTCCTGGTCGGTGGCCGGTTCGTCGAGGGCCAGTGCCTGGGCGAACGAGGCGACGTGCCTGTACCAGGGCTCGCCGACGTCGGCGAGCCCGGCCGGATCCGGTCGCACACCTGTGAATGCCTCGATCTCGGCCAACAACCACCGGGACGGCGGCCGCTCGCCGGACCGTCGGAGGTTTCCACGGGGGTGCACCAGCACCACCAGTCGAGAGGCGGCGGTGATGGCGGCGGCGAACCCCCTGTGCTGGCTGGCGGTGTGGTCGTGGCGGATCGGGAGGTCGGTTCCGGCGGTGATGCGGTCGGCATCAGGCAGGAGGGCATCCGTGGCGGGTCGGGTTGGCATCACCCCCTCTGCCAGCCCGAGCAGGATCACCACCTCGACGTCGAGCCCTGGTGCCTGCTCGATCCCGAGGACCTGGACACCCCGGCCGGTACGGCCCTCGCGTCCGATCGGATGCCGAAGTTCGGCGACCAGCGCCCGACGGAAGCCGGCGAAGGAGGCGTCCGGTTCGACGTCGTCCAGCAGGGCGAGGCGATCCACGACCGCTGCCGCCGATTCGAATGCCAGCAACTCCTCTGCCGGCCAGAGTGCACGAGCGGTATCGCTTCCGAGGTACCGCCGGATCAGGCGGTTCGTCAGTCGGCAGCGGGCCGACCAGGAACCGGCGCCGGTGATGCCACGAAGGTCCCGGTCGAGTCGGGTGACGAAGGCGACGAGTCGTCGGCACTGTTCCGCATCGCCTTCGAGACGGTCCATGAGCCACTGCCGCTCGTCGGAGCGTCCCTCCTCGTCGCGCTGCGTCTCGAACTCGGTGGCCAGGCGTTCGAGTCGCAGGGTCCAGTCCTCGAGGCCGCCGACCACACCTGCCCTGCGGGCGAGTCGACCCCAGGTGCTGTCCGGCACGAGGTGGTTGTCGGGATCCCAGAGGGGTGCGGTGGCGAAGAGCGCCTCGAGGTCGGTTCGTCGGAGGCCGCGATCCGTCAGGGTGAGTGCGCCCAGGAGGAATCGCGCGGCGATGGTCTCGTCGAGGCGTCGGACCGACGAGCCGTTGAAGGCGATCCCGGATGCCCGGAGTCGCTCGTGGAGGAGGCGGGCGTAGTCGCTGCCTGGTGGGTGGACTATCGCTATCCCGGAGAGGTGGGTACCGGACCTGGCTGCCTCGAGGACCTGTCGGACGGCGACCCGCGCCTCCTCCTCCTGGTCGGGGACCGATACCACCAGCCGACCGGTCCCGGTGCCCGGTTCAGGCGGGCCCGGCAGGTCGGTTCCGAACAGACCGGCGAGGGCCTCGGCGTCGGGGTCGGGTTGTCCGTGTGCGTGGCCGCAGATGACGGTGAGCGGCACGGCGGAGGCCAACGCCGCCAGGAGTCGCCGCTCGGAGGGGAGCAGGTGCCCGGGGAGGTGGACGACGAGCGGCGGGATGGATGCCGTGCCGGAACCGACCCGTAACGCCGCCAGGTCGGTGCGCTCCCGCTCGTCGTGGAAGTCGGGAGCCAGGTGGCGTAGCAGCGCCCGGTGGACCTTCACCAGCGCGGCCTGCAGTCTTCCCAGGCCGGCCAGCCGGTCGATTCCCCCGGCAGGGACCTCGCGGAGCTGGCGGTGTGCCGATACGAGGGCCCGTTCCAGTGAGGGGTGTTCGGCGACGGACCCGAACACGCCGGGATCCTCGGTGAGGATCCGGCGGGTGGCGGACAGCACCACCGCATCGGAGACCGGTCGGCGTCCCTCCAGCTCGGGAGCGCCGGCCGTTAGGTCGCGGGCGAGGTCCAGCAGGGTGACCATGTCGATCGCGGCCACGCCGCTCGAAGGTGTACCGGCCGACCCGGCCGACCCGGCCGCCAGGCGGCGCCGGAGTCGGATGCCCTGCCCGTGGTCGGTGACGACGATGCTGACCGGTGCCAGGGGGTCATCGCCCTTGGCCTCGGCCACAGCTTCGGCGAGGGCGGCCGTGGCCGCCCTCCCGTAGTTCGCCCGCACCATCCTCGCCGCCATGGTTCAAGAAGGTAGACGGCCCATGTGACAGCCGGTCGGGCATCCATTGCCTCCTGCAGGTCCTCCACCTCCGCCCGCTTTCGGGCACCGACCACCGGACCGGTAGGTTTCGCCGCCATGACCGACGAGAGCGCGCTCCAGTACCCGGGCCGATGGGCCGCCGAGTTCCCCGATCGCCCGGCGATCGTGATGACCGGAACCGGCGAGACCATGACCTATGGAGAACTGGACGCCGAGGCCAACCGCATCTCGCGACTCTTCCGGAGTCTCGGCATCCAGGCCGGCGACCATGTGGCCTTCTGCCTTGAGAACCGGATCGAGTTCCTGGCCCTGGCCTGGGGTGCCCACTACGCCGGGCTGTACTACACGGCCATCTCGTCGAGGCTCACAGCCGACGAGATGGCCTACATCGTGGACGACTGTGGGGCACGTGCGTTCGTGACCACGCCATACAAGAGAGAAGCGGTGGCCGAGATCAACGCTGCTACGCCAGCCGTCGAGGCCCGTTTCGCGCTCGGTGGCCACGTGGACGGCCATGCCTGCTTCGAGGACGCTGTGGCCGCCCAGTCGTCCGACCCCCTGCCCGACCGGACGGAGGGCCAGGACATGCTCTATTCGTCCGGTACGACCGGTCGCCCGAAGGGCGTCAAGTCGCCGCTCACCAGTCAGCCCCTGGGCCAGGCCAGCTCCATCACGATGATGGCCGAGGCCTTTTTCGGGGCCACTCCCGGGTCCGTCTACCTGTCGCCGGCACCCCTGTACCACGCCGCCCCGCTCCGCTTCTGCCTGGGAGCCCACCGCATGGGTTGCACCGTGGTGGCCATGGAGCGCTTCGAGGCCGAGGCGGCTCTGGCCGCCATCGAGCGGTACGGCGTGTCGTGGAGCCAGTGGGTGCCGACCATGTTCGTGAGGATGCTGAAGCTCCCCGACGAGGTCCGGTCCCGGTACGACGTGTCCGGCCTGGTCTCGGCGGTGCACGCCGCCGCGCCCTGCCCGGTGGACGTGAAGCGCCGGATGATCGAGTGGTGGGGTCCGGTCCTGCACGAGTACTACGCCGGGACCGAGGGCAACGGCCTCACCTACACGAACTCGCAGGACTGGCTGGAACACCCGGGCACGGTCGGCAGGGCCCTGCTGGGCGAGGTGGTCATCCTGGACGACGACGGGAACGAGGTGCCGGTCGGCACCGAGGGCGGCGTCTACTTCCGGGGCAACTCCGACTTCGAGTACCACAACGATCCAGCCAAGACCGCCGAGGCCAAGCTGAACGCCAACACCAGCACCCTGGGCGACGTGGGCCGCCTGGACGAGGACGGCTTCCTCTTCCTGACCGACCGCAAGGCGTACATGATCATCTCGGGCGGGGTGAACATCTACCCGCAGGAGGCCGAGAACGTCCTGACGATGCACCCGGCGGTGTTCGACGTGGCGGTCATCGGCGTCCCGAACGAGGACTTCGGCGAGGAGGTCAAGGCAGTCGTCCAGCCGGTGGATCCGGCGGCCGCCGGCCCGGAGCTGGCTGCCGAGCTGGTGGCCTTCTGCCGTTCGCAGCTGGCCGACGTGAAGTGCCCCCGCAGCGTGGACTTCCGCGACGAACTGCCCCGGCATCCCACAGGCAAGCTCTACAAGCGCCTCCTGAAGGACGAATACTGGGCAGGTCACCAGAGCCGGATCTAGAGTCCGTGCCCGTGGGGCACCGGATGGTCACCGACGAGCAGGTCCGGAGGTTCGCCACCGATGGCGTGGTCTGCCTGCGGGCCGCCTTCAGTCCGGAATGGATCGAATCGCTGAGGCGGGGCATGGAGCGTTCGGCGGCTGAACCCTCGGGGCGGTTCCGTGTCTGGAACGTGGACGACAGCGGTGGGACGACCACCTACGACAGCCAGTGCTGGCTGCACGTCCAGGAGTACCGGGACTTCGTGGAGTCGTCGCCGCTGGCGGAGATCGCCGGCCGTCTACTCGACGCCACGTCGGTGAACCTCTTCTTCGACTCGGCCTTCACGCGCACCGCCGGCGTGGGTTTCCGGACCCCGTTTCACCAGGACGAGCCGTACTGGTCGGTGGAGGGCTTCGACACCTGCTCGGCCTGGATGCCGCTGGTTCCCGTGGACCGGGCCAGCACCCTCGAGTTCGTGAGGGGCTCGCATCGTTGGGGCCAGCGGTACCTGCAGGGGGGTCAGTGGGCCAAGAACGAGGACGCGGCGGTAGATGACGGCCGGGTTCCGTTTCCGGACGTGGAGGGCGACCGGGACGCCTTCGACATCGTGGGCTGGGCCATGGAGCCCGGGGACGTGGCGGTCTTCAACGGCCGGATGATCCACGGTGGATCAGGCAATCTGGCGCCGGACCGCGACCTGCAGGTGTTCAACACGCAATGGCTGGGTGACGACGTGCGGGTGGCCTTCCGCCCAGAGGGCATGGAACCCGACCACAGCCCGGTGATGCGGGCGGCCGGACTGGACCACGGTGACCGGATCGGCGGCGACCTGTATCCCGAGTTGTGGCGGCGCCAGGAGCCCGTCCCCGCCTGAGTCGGCGGTCGGACCCGGGTCGACCTGTGCCCGGACTACCGGGTCAGCCTGCTTCTGAGTGCGTGACGGGCTGCTCGCCCATCCATTCCCGCAGCGTGTTCTTGAACTTGGTCTGCTGGATGAAGAGGTCGTGCTCGGCAGGAGACTCACCGGCTGCCTGGGGGGCCTTCAGGTAGAAGGACAGCCATTCCTGCACTCCGGACTGTCCCGCACGGTGGGCAAGGTCCAGGAAGAGCGCCAGGTCCAGGACGATCGGGGCGGCCAGGATCGAGTCGCGGCAGAGGAAGTCCACCTTGATCTGCATCGGGTAGCCCATCCATCCGAAGATGTCGATGGCGTCCCAGCCCTCCTTGTTGTCGCCACGGGGCGGGTAGTAGTTGATCCGGACCACGTGGTCGATGTTGCCGTAGAGCTCCGGGTAGGAGTCCGGCTGGAGGATGGCGTCCAGCACACCCAGCTTGGAGACCTCCTTGGTCTTGAAGTTCTCCGGGTCGTCCAGCACCTCGCCGTCCCGGTTCCCCAGGATGTTGGTGGAGTACCAGCCGCGCAGGCCCAGCATCCGTGCCTTGAAGCCGGGGGCCAGCATGGTCTTCATGAGGGTCTGGCCGGTCTTGAAGTCCTTGCCGGCGATCGGCACGCCGCGGCGTGCGGCCAACTCGATCATGCACGGCAGGTCGACGCTCAGGTTCGGTGCGCCGTTGGCGAACGGCACGTCGCTCATCAGGGCGGCGTAGACGTAGATCTGGCTGGGGGAGATGTTCTCGTCGTTGGCACGCAGGCCGGCCTCGAACGCCTCAACGGTGTCGTGTACGGCGCTGGCCTCCTGGTAGGCCTCGGTCGAGCCGCACCAGACCATGACCAGGCGGTCGCACTCGTTCTGGATGCGGAACCGCTCGATGTCGTCGATCAGCGCCTGGGCCTGGTCCCACATGGCGGTCTCGGACTTGACCCGGGTGCCGTCGAGCTTCTTGACCCAGCGGTGGTTGAAGACGGCGTCCATGGCGATGATGCCCTCGAGCTCGGCTGAGATGGGGGCGAGGTCCCTTTCCTCGAGCACGCCGCAGGTGTGGGCGGCCTCCAGCACATTGGCCGAGATGGGGTCCCAGCCGCCGAAGACGATGTCGTCGAGATCGGCCAGCGGGACGAACTCGCGGATGAGCGGGTTGCGGTCCTCGTCGCGGCTACCCAGTCGGATGTGTGCCATCTGGCTGACCGATCCGATCGGGGCGGTCAGGCCGTTGCGGGCGGCGATCACGCCGGCGATGAAGGTGGAGGCCACGGCGCCCATGCCGGGGGTGAGGATCCCGAGGCGGCCGGTGGCTGGTGCGATGTCAAGGGGTGCGTTCATGATGTTCAATCATAAGTACATCCGAATGATCACCGACTAAGATTCAGAAAGACTGAACTGAACATCAGCGCAGGTCAACTGGACCTCAGTACCCCGGACGAGGAACACCACCGATGGCAGACCCGACGCTCCCCAACCTGACCGTCCAACAACTGGAGTACCTGGTGGCGGCAGCGGCATCTCAGACCCGGGCGGCCGCCGCCAGGGGGATGGGCGTTACGCCGTCGGCCCTCACCCAGGGCCTCGCCGAGCTGGAGAGGCGGGTCGGCGTGCCGTTGTTCGAACGCCAGGGCCGCCAGACCCGGCTGCGACCCCAGGCAGCCGAGGTCCTGGCCCACGCCCGCCGGGTCGTGGCCGAGACCCGGGACCTCGCCCGCTGGGCCGAGACCCGGCGGTCGGGCACCGCCGGCACGGTGAGGCTGGGCACCATCGACGCCGTGGCTGTCCACCATCGGGCCGCCACGATCCGTCACCACCGGCGGGTCAGCCCCGGCCTCGACCTGAGGCTCACGGTGGCCCCCTCCGGAGCACTCCTGGACTCGTTGCGCGTCGGCGACCTGGACCTCGTGGTCTGCGTCGAGCCGGCCGATCCACCCGACGGCATCGACACCGTCCTCTGCCTGGAGGAACCCCTGCACGCCTACGCCCCGGACGGCGCCGCCGGCGGAGCCCCGGAGACCTGGGGCCCGTGGGTCACCTACCCGGACGGATCCCACACGAGGGCGGTCATCGCCGCCGGCCTGAGGGCGGTCGGGGCGCCGTTCGAGGTGGTCGCCGAGTCCAACCAGCCGGACGTGCTCCGCGAGATGGTCCGCCTCGGCATGGGCTGGGCGGTGCTACCCGAGGCACAGGCCGGTGCCGGGGTGGAATCGTTGGCACGGGTCCGACGGCTTCCCATCGGCGTACGACGCCTGGTCGTGGCCCGGCGCTCCGGTGCATCGCCCGACGCCGCAGTGGACGCACTGGCCACCGCCCTCCTCGACGGCTGACCAGTTGCAGGTAGGGGCCGGTGACGAGGCAGGGTCGTGACGGCTAGTCTCCCGGCGCGACTCCGGTCGCCAACGGCGTCAGGCCGATGGCGTTGGTGAGCACAAGACCAGACCAACCTGCGACATTCGCCCCGAACCCCTGGCGGTTCCCATGCCCTGGCCCACCTCCCGTGACGATGAGCTCTTCGGCTACGTCCAGAACGAACTCGAGCGGCAGAATTCCACGCTGCAACTGATCGCATCCGAGAACTTCGCCTCGCCGGCCGTACTGGAGGCCAGCGGTTCGGTCCTGACCAACAAGTACGCCGAGGGCTACCCGGGGAAGCGCTACTACGGCGGAAACGTCCACGTGGACGAGGTCGAGGACCTGGCACGCGAACGCGTCAAGGCCCTTTTCGGTGCCGACCACGCCAACGTCCAGCCCCACTCCGGGGCGAACGCCAACATGGCCGTCTACCAGGCACTCCTGGATCCCGGGGACACCGTCCTGGGCCTCAGCCTCGACCACGGTGGCCACCTCACCCACGGCTCGCCGGTGAACGCCAGCGGCAAGCTCTACAACTTCGTCTCGTACGGCCTGTCCGGCAGCGACGAGCGCATCGACATGGACGAGTTGCGGGACAGCGCCAGAGCAGCCCGCCCGAAGGTGATCGTGGCCGGTGCCACGGCGTACCCGCGGATCATCCAGCCGGCCCCGCTGCGCGACATCGCCGACGAGGTCGGCGCCGTGCTCATGTTCGACGCCGCCCACATCGCCGGGCTGATCGCCGGAGGGGTTCACCCCAACCCGGTTCCGCACTGCGACATCGTGACCTTCACAACGCACAAGACCCTCCGGGGCCCACGCGGCGGTTGCATCCTCACCCGTGAGGAGTACGCGGCGGCGATCGACAAGGCGATCTTCCCCGGCTCGCAGGGTGGTCCGTTGGAGCACCACATCGCCGCCAAGGCCGTGGCGTTCCGGGAGGCGGCCGATCCGTCGTTCGCCGACTACGCCCGTCAGATCGTGGCCAACGCCTCGGCGCTGGCCTCCGCCCTGGTCGGCCATGGCTTCCGCCTGGTAACGGGTGGTACCGACAACCACCTGCTGGTCGTGGACCTCCGCACGTTCGATGCCGAGCTGACCGGCGCCGTGGCCCAGACGGTGCTGGACCGGGCCGGGATCACGTTGAACAAGAACACTGTTCCGGATGATCCACGTTCGCCGTTCGTGACCAGCGGTGTTCGAATCGGTACCCCGTCGACGACCACCCAGGGGATGGCCGAACCCGAGATGGTCGAGATAGCCGACCTGATCGCCAGGACGCTCCAGGGTCGCGATGACGACTCGGTCGTCGCCGCGGTGCGGGCAGACGTGAACGCCCTGTGCGCCCGGTTCCCCGTCTACGGGGGCTGAGCGGGCCGAGGGCCGCTCGGTGCTGGATCCCGGAGCCTGATCCGACGTGCCGGGCATCGTTCCCCACCTGGTCGTCGGTGCCGTGGCCGCCCTGGTGACCGCCACGGCCACCTCGCTGGTCCGACGGTTCGCTGTCGGCGTCGGCCTACTGGTCGTTCCCGGCGAACGCGACGTCCATACCGCCCCCACCCCGCGTCTCGGTGGGCCGGCCATGCTCCTGGGTCTGCTTGCCGGAGTCCTGGCCGCCTGGCTGGTGGGCGACTTCGCCGAGGTGTTCGCCGCTCCATCGGAGATGGTGGGCGTGGTCGCGGCTGCGGTGGTCATCTGCGCCGTCGGGGTGATCGACGACGTACGCCCCCTCTCGGCACCGGCCAAGGTGGCCGGGATGGTGCTGTCCGGCAGCATCCTGTCGCTCTCGGGCGTGTCGCTGGTCGTGCTGCGTATCCCGTTCCTCGACGTGGTGCTGCTCTCGCCAGACCTGTCGGCCCTGCTCACCGTGGTCTGGGTGGTGCTCCTGGCCAACGCCATGAACCTGACCGACGGGCTGGACGGCCTGGCTGCCGGCATCGTGGCGATCGCCGCCGCCACCTTCTTCCTCTACGCCATACGCCTCGGTGCCGAGGGCCTGCTCTTCGATGGCAATCCGGGGTCGGTGCTGGCCGTCATCGTGGTCGGGATCTGCGTCGGGTTCCTGCCACACAACGTGCATCCGGCACGGATCTTCATGGGGGACGGTGGTGCCCTGCTCCTGGGGCTGCTGATGGCGGCCGCCACGGTGTCGGTGGGTGGTCGGACCGAGGCGGCCTACAGCGGCCAGTCGTTCTTCTTCTTCGCTCCGGTGTTCATTCCCGTGGTGATCCTCGGGGTGCCGCTGTTCGACATGGCCTTCGCTGCCGTTCGTCGAGTGGCCACCCCGGGTCTGAAGATGACGTCGCCGGACAAGGACCATTTACACCACCGCCTGCTGCGACTGGGCCATGGCCATCGCCGGGCAGTGCTGATCCTCTGGGGTTGGACGGCCCTCCTCTCGGGCTTCGTGCTCTGGCCCACCTACTCGGGTGACGGCGACGCCATCGTGCCGATCGGGGTGCTGGCCATCGGCCTGCTCCTCTTCACGGTGCTGCACCCGCGCCTCCGGGCATCAACGGCGGGTGTGACCGATTCAGGGGTTGCCGGAGGGGGAGTTGGTGATTAGATTCACAAGCGCGTTCGGGGGTCATTCCCCCCGGACGACCACCTACGACGACCGCGGGCCCTGTGGCGCCCGCTGGCGGAGGACTTTCCCGATGGCGAAGGCCAAGACGCGTGAGATGCAAGAGGGGTCAGGCGACGCTTTCGCCGCCGCCTTCGAGCTCGTCGCGACGCCTGCCATCTTCGGCTTCCTGGGCTGGCTCCTGGACGGCCGTCTGGGTACCGCACCGGTCTTCACCGTCGCCTTCGTCGTGATCGCCCTCTCCTATGCCTCATGGCGACTGGCCCACGACTACGGCGAGAGCCTGGAGCAGGCCCGCGTGGAACGGCAGGCCGCATGGCGAGCCGAGGGTTCCCCACTGTGAACGGAATCGCCGACGTGGAAACCGACGCCCCCGAGTCGGCGATCGCACGCGACCTTGTCCGTCGGGCTCTCTACGTGGCGCCGGCATTCCTCCTCATGGGCCTGCTGGGTTGGGGCACGACCGGGCTCTTCTCCGCAGCCCTCAGCCTGGCCCTCGTGGCCGTCAACTTCCGGCTCGGCGCCGCCATCATCACCCGCGCATCGCAGATCTCGCTGAACGCCCTGTTCGGTGCGGTCCTGGGCGGCTACATCGTGCGGCTCGGCCTCATGACCGCCGTCGTGCTGGTCGTCAAGGCCGGCGGATGGCTCGCCACCGTCCCGTTCGCAATCACCCTGCTCGTCACCCATCTCGGCCTGTTGACCTGGGAATCCCGGCACGTCGCAATGACGCTCGCCGCTCCCGGCCTCCGGCCTCCGCAGTAGATCCCACAGGAGAAGCGCTCCACGTGAACGTGCTCGCACTCGAGTTCCCACCCATCAGCCACCTCTTCGAATGGCCTGAGATCGCGTTCCACGGGACCTTCTACGCCATCAACAAGACGGTGCTGATCTACATCGCAGCGGTGGTCATAACCGCTGCGATCTTCCTCCTGGCCGGCAGGAAGACCGATTCGCTGGTCCCGGCAGGGGTCCAGCACGTCGCCGAGGCCGGCGTGACCTTCATCGAGGAGTCGGTGGTCATGGAGACCATCGGCGAGGAGGGCAAGAAGTTCATGCCCTTCCTCACCACGATGTTCTTCTTCGTCCTCTTCTCCAACATCTTCGAGGTCGTTCCGGGCATCCAGTTCCCGGCCAACAGCCGCATGGCCATCCCGATCACGCTGGCGCTGGTCGTGTGGGTCATCTACAACTACGTGGGCATCAGGGCGCAGGGCCTCGGCGGCTACCTCAAGAACTCGCTCTTCCCGCCCGGCGTGCCGGTGGCGCTCTACCTGATCGTGACCCCGATCGAACTGGTGTCGACCTTCATCGTGCGGCCGTTCTCGCTGGCCATCCGGCTCTGGGCCAACATGGTCGCCGGCCACCTCCTCCTGGTCACCTTCGCCATCCTCAGCCACACCATGTTCACCAGTGGCATCGTCGGCAAGGTGGGCTCCATCGCCCCCTTCGCCATGCTCACCATGATGACCGGCTTCGAGATCCTCGTTTCGGTCCTGCAGGCCTTCATCTTCACCATCCTGACCGCCGTCTACATCGGCGGTTCGATGCACCCGGCCCACTAGGGCACCACGATCGCCGCCCGCCATCCGGCGGGCACGAGACCACCTACCAACACAAGATCTCCGGACCGGAATCACCGGCCGGGTTCCATGAGACAAACAGGAGAATCCAAGTGCTGAACGTTCTGGCGCAGACGGCAGCTGGCGAAATGCTCGAGGGCCTCAAGGCCATCGGAGCCGGCCTCGGCTACGGCCTCGCGGCCATCGGACCGGGTATCGGTATCGGAACGGTGGTGGGCAACGCCATCTCGTCGATGGCCCGCCAGCCCGAGTCGGCCGGCATGGTCCGGACCACGATGTTCCTGGGCATCGCCTTCACCGAGGCCCTTGCCCTCATCGGTTTCGTCGTCTTCATCCTCCTGATGCCCTGATCCGGGCCTGACGAGCAGAGACGAGAAGAACCAATGACCAACCGACGGACCCGCCTGCTGGCGGCCCCGCTGCTCGCCCTCCTGGCGCTCCTGGCCTTCGCCGGCCCGGCAGCCGCCTCAGGGGAGACGATCGGCTCATGCGTGGCTGAGAAGCTCAACCTCCTGATCGAGGAGAGCCACGGCGACACCGAGGAGGTGCTGCACGAACTCCACGAGGAGGAAGTACAGGACGACCTCGAGGCCTGTGTGGAGGCGCCCAGCCCGATCCTGCCCGAGACCAACGAGATCATCTGGGGCGGTTCCGCCTTCCTGATCCTCTTCGTGCTGATGGTCAAGAAGGGCTTCCCTGCCGTCAGGGGCGCCATGGATGCCCGGGCCGAGAAGATCCGTAGCGACCTTGACGCCGCCGAGCAGGCCAGGACCGACGCCCAGACCGTGCAGGCCGACTACGAGGCCCGATTGGCAGACGCCAAGGCGGAGGCCTCCCGGCTGATCGATGAGGCACGTGGTGACGCCGACCAGGTCAAGGACGACCTGATGGTCCGACACGAGGCCGAGATGGCCGAGTTGCGCGAGCGCGCCGCTGCCGACATCGAGTCGTCACGGGCACAGGCAATCGCCGACCTTCGGGCCGAGGTGGCTGGAATCGCCCTCGGCGCCGCCGAGCGGGTGGTCCACGCCAGCCTCGATGCAGAGGTCCAGGGCCGGCTCATCGACGCCTACATCGACGAGGTGGCTGGCACCGATGGCTGATCCCACGGTGGCTGGATACGCCGAGGCGCTGTTCGCCGTCGCTGCGGCCGAGGGTGATTCCTCCGTCGTCGAGGACGAGCTGTTCAGGTTTGCCCAGGCGCTCCGATCCGACACCGACCTGGGTTCCACCCTGGCCGACCCCGGTCTGCCGGTGGTACGCCGCCTTCAGGTCATCGAGGACCTGCTGGGCTCCAGGGCCTCCGCCGTGACCACGGCACTGGTCTCGATGGTGGTCGGTGCAGGACGCGCCGCTGAGTTGCCCGCCATCGTGGACGCCATGATCGAACGTGGCGCGGCCTCCCGAAACAAGACGGTTGCGACCGTTCGAAGCGCGGTCGACCTGACCGCCGACCAGAGCGAGCGCCTTGCCGCCGCCATCAACACCCGGACCGGCCGCGACGTCGAGGTGAGGGTGGTCATCGATCCGTCCGTACTCGGCGGGGTGGTCACCGAGATCGGCGATGACATCATCGACGGCAGCGTCCGACGCCGCCTCAACCAGCTCCGCGAGAGCTTTCGCTAGGCCACGGGCCAGAGACGAGAGAGACACACCATGCCTGAACTGACGATCGACACGTCCGACATCGCAGCAGCGATCCGGAAGAACCTGTCCGACTTCGAGCCGAGCCTGGAGCAGACCCAGGTAGGCCGGGTGCTCGAGGTGGGCGATGGCATCGCCCGCGTCTCCGGCCTTCCCGACGTGGCCGTCAACGAGCTGCTCCAGTTCGAGAGTGGAACGTTCGGCCTGGCCCTGAACCTGGACGAGCACTCGATCGGTGCCGTGGTCCTCGGTGAGGTGGACGACATCGAGGAGGGCCAGACGGTGCGCGCCACCGGCGACATCCTCTCGCTGCCGGTCGGTGACGGCCTCCTGGGCCGCGTGGTGAACGCCCTGGGCGAGCCGATCGACGGCAAGGGTCCGCTGAGCAACACCCAGACCCGCCGCATGGAGATCCAGGCGCCGGGAATCATGGGCCGCAAGCCGGTTCACGAGCCGATGCAGACCGGCATCAAGGCCATCGACTCCCTCATTCCCATCGGGCGTGGCCAGCGGGAGCTGATCATCGGCGACCGCAAGACCGGCAAGACGACGATCGCCATCGACACGATCCTCAACCAGGCCGGCCAGGGCCTGAAGTGCGTATACGTGGCCATCGGCCAGAAGGCCTCGACCGTTGCCCAGACCGTGGCGGTCCTGGAGGCCCACGGTGCAATGGAGTACACGGTCGTGGTGGTCGCTCCGGCGTCCGATCCCGCACCCTTCAAGTACCTCGCCCCCTACGCGGGCTGCGCCATTGGCCAGCACTGGATGGACAACGGCGAGCACGCCCTCGCGGTCTACGACGACCTCTCCAAGCAGGCCGAGGCCTACCGTCAGATGTCGCTGCTGCTGCGCCGCCCGCCGGGTCGCGAGGCCTACCCGGGCGACGTCTTCTACCTCCACAGCAGGCTGCTGGAGCGTGCCGCCAAGCTCAGCGACGACCTCGGCGCCGGTTCCATGACGGCCCTGCCGGTCATCGAGACCAAGGCCGGCGACGTCTCGGCGTTCATTCCGACCAACGTGATCTCAATCACCGACGGCCAGATCTTCCTGCAGGACGACCTCTTCAAGTCGGGTGTGCGGCCTGCCGTGGACGTCGGCATCTCGGTCTCCCGGGTCGGCTCGGCCGCCCAGATCAAGGCCATGAAGACCGCGGTGGGCACGCTCAAGTCGGATCTCCAGCAGTTCCGTGAGCTGGAGGCCTTCGCCGCCTTCGGATCTGACCTGGACACTGTCTCCCAGGCGCAGCTGGACCGGGGCTACCGCCTCACCGAGCTCCTCAAGCAGGGTCTCAACTCGCCGCTGGTCGTCGAGGAGCAGGTCGTGCTGATCTGGGCCGGTACCCGCGGCCACCTGGACGCCGTCGAGGTGTCCGACGTGAAGCGCTTCGAGGCCGAGGTGCTGGACTGGTTCCGCACCCGCCACAGCGACGTCCTCGCCGACATCCGCGCCAGCGGGAAGATCGCCGACGAGGACGCCTTCGATGCGCTCGTCGTCGCCTTCGCCGAGCAGTTCGAGGGTTCCACACAGGCCGCCGACAAGGCGCCCGATGCGGAGTCCACCGGCACCGAGTCGAACATCGTGGATGCCACCACCACGCTTCCCGAAGAGGACATCTCGGAGGCCGAGTGAACCCGCTGACCTGTCTACAGGGCCTCGTGGCCCCTGGTTCCGTCCCTGCGACGGGTGACCCCTCGATGACGGGAGCGTCGCGTGGCCGGCGGTAGGGAGCGGGTACTGCGACGCCGCATCAGCAGCGTCCAGAACACCAAGAAGATCACCCGCGCCATGGAGCTGATCGCAGCCACCCGCGTCGTGAAGGCCCAGCAGCGTGCCCGTGCGGCCAAGCCCTATGCCGAGCAGATCACCTCGGTGATCGAGAACCTCGCTGCGGGCGGCGCCGAGGTGGACCATCCACTGCTCCGCAAGGCCGAGAAGGTCGAGCGCGTGGGCGTTGTGGTCATCTCCTCCGACCGCGGCCTGGCCGGCCCGTACAACACCGCCGTCATCCGGGCGGCGGAACGCCAGGTGCAGAACGCCAGGTCGGAGGGCGCCGACTACGCCCTGATCGTGATCGGCAAGAAGGCCAGGGACTACTTCAGGTTCCGCAACTTCACGATCGACTCCTACACCGACGGCATCAGCGACAACCCCACCTACGAGGACGCCCGCCGGGTGGCCGAGACGGTGGCGTCCCTCTTCACCGAAGGGCGCGTGGATCGGGTCGAGCTGGTCTACACCGAGTTCATGAGCATCGGCAGCCAGAGGGTCGCCACCCGTCGTTTCCTGCCCCTGGAGAGCACCGAGACCATCGCCGCCGAAGGTGGCGGTGAAGCCGGCGTGAGCGGTGCTTTCGAGTTCGAGCCGTCCCCCGAGGCCGTGCTGGCCGCCCTGCTTCCCCGCTACGTGGAAGCCCGCCTGTTCGGCGCCCTGCTGGAGTCGGCGGCGTCCGAGCACGCCAACCGCCAGCGAGCCATGAAGGCGGCCACCGACAATGCCGAGGAGCTGATCACCAAGCTCTCCCGGGAGATGAACAGGGCCCGCCAGGATTCGATCACCACCGAGATCATGGAGATCGTGAGTGGTGCCGAGGCGCTCGGATCAGATGACGAGACCGAACACAGGCCCGCCGCCGTCGGCGTCGAGGCCTGAGCAGAAACGTACGAGAACGTAGAAGGGCCAGGAGCAACAAATGACTGACACAGCTCTCGCCGACGGTCACATCGTCGGCATCGCGGGGCCGGTGATCGACGCCGAGTTCCCCGTGGGGGACCTGCCGCGGATCAACACGGCGCTGGAGTTCGACGTCGTGATCGACGGCAACGAGATCACCATCGCGGCCGAGGTGGCCCAGCAGATCGGCGACAGCCGGGTGCGGGCGATCGCCATGAAGCCCACCGATGGGCTCACCCGCGGTGCAGTGGTGCGAAACACCGGTCGGGGCATCAGTGTGCCGGTCGGCGACGCCACCCTCGGTCACGTGTTCAGCGTGACCGGCGAGGGCCTGGACGATCCGACCGCCGGTGCGGGTGCCGAGCGCTGGGAGATCCACCGCCCTGCTCCGTCGTTCGATTCGCTCGAGCCCAAGGCGCAGATGTTCGAGACCGGCGTGAAGGTCATCGACCTCCTCACCCCGTACCTGCAGGGCGGCAAGATCGGCCTGTTCGGTGGCGCCGGCGTGGGCAAGACCGTCCTCATCACCGAGATGATCAACCGCGTGGCCACCAACCACGGTGGTGTATCGGTGTTCGCAGGCGTTGGCGAGCGGACCCGTGAGGGCACCGACCTGCGTCTGGAGATGGAGGAGTCGGGCGTTCTGGAGAAGGCCGCCCTGGTCTTCGGCCAGATGGACGAGCCGCCCGGTGTGCGCCTCCGCGTCGCACTGTCGGCCCTCACCATGGCCGAGTACTTCCGTGACGTGCAGGGCCAGGACGTGCTGCTGTTCGTGGACAACATCTTCCGGTTCGTGCAGGCCGGTTCCGAGGTCTCCACCCTCCTGGGCCGTATGCCGTCGGCAGTGGGCTACCAGCCGACGCTGGCCGACGAGATGGGCGACCTCCAGGAGCGGATCACCACCACGCGTGGCCGGTCGATCACGTCGATGCAGGCCGTGTACGTGCCCGCCGACGACTACACCGACCCGGCACCGTTCACGTCCTTCACCCACTTCGACGGCACGACAGAGCTGAGCCGTGACATCGCCGCCCTGGGCATCTACCCGGCAGTGGATCCGCTGGCCTCCACCTCGACCATCCTCACCCCGGAGGTAGTCGGCCAGAAGCACTACGACACGGCCCGTCGCGTCCAGGAGATCCTCCAGCGCTACAAGGAGCTCCAGGACATCATCGCCATCCTCGGTCTAGACGAGCTCTCCGAGGAGGACCGGATCACGGTCTCGAGGGCCCGCAAGGTCCAGAGGTTCCTGTCCCAGCCGATGAACGTGGCCGAGGTCTTCACCGGCCTGCCGGGAGTCACCACCCCGGTCGTCGAGACGGTGGACTCGTTCGCCGCCCTCGTGGACGGCGAGCTGGACGACCTGCCCGAGCAGGCATTCCTGAACGTCGGCGGTGCCGACGACGCGCGGCGCAAGGCCCGCGAACTCCAGGGCTGATCACGACGATGACGTTCCAGATCGAGTTGGTCTCCCCGGAGTCCATCTCATACAGCGGCGAGGCCGAGATGGTCGTCGCCCGGACCGTGGATGGGGGCGACATCGCCTTCCAGCCGGGCCACGTGCCGTTCATCGGCGTGCTGGCCGTCTGGTCCGTGGACGTGATCCGTCCCGATGGGGAACGCGACACGATCGCCGTCCACCAGGGCTTCGTCCAGGTGGCCGGGACGAAGGTGAGCATCCTCTCCGACGTGTCCGAGTCGTCTGACCAGATCGACGTCGGGCGGGCCCGTGTGGCGAAGTCGACCGCCGAGGCCGCGCTTGCTGCCGACAGGGAAGACGCTCATGCGGCAGGAGCCCTGGCCCGTGCCGAGCTCCGCCTCCGGGTGGCCGGCGCCGAGGCCTGAGCACCCCGGCCGTCAGGCCTCAGTAGACGGGCGAGAACGACTCCAGCTTGTCCAGGGCGTGGTGGGCGTCGATCATCCGAACCGTGCCGGACCGCGATCGCATTACCAGCGACTGGGTGTGGGCGGCCCCAGACGTGTAGTGCACGCCCTTGACCAGGTCGCCATCGGTGATCCCGGTGGCAGAGAAGAAGCAGTTGTCGCCTGACACGAGGTCCTCGGTGGTCAGCACCCGGTTCAGGTCGTAGCCGGCTTCCACCGCAGCGTTGCGTTCGGCCTCGTTGCGGGGCCAGAGGCGGCCCTGTATGGCACCCCCCATGCACTTCAGTGCGGCGGCTGAGATCACGCCCTCCGGCGTGCCTCCGATACCGAACAGAACGTCGGCTCCCGAGTCGGGCCATGCCGACGAGATGGCGCCGGCCACGTCACCGTCGGGGATGAGCCGGATGCGCGCACCGGCCGCCCTCACCTCGGAGATGAGCTCCGCGTGTCGGTCCCGGTCCAGGATCACCGCTGTGAGGTCCCGGACCTCCTCGTGCTTGGCCTCGGCGATGCGCCTCAGGTTCTCCGTGACGGACTCGGTGATGTCGATCACGTCGGCGCTCTGCGGGCCGACGGCGATCTTCTCCATGTAGACGCACGGTCCCGGGTCGAACATTGTGCCGCGGTCGCTCACGGCGATCACCGCTATGGCGTTGGCCCTTCCCAGCGACGTCAGGGTGGTGCCGTCGATGGGGTCGACTGCGATGTCGGCGGCCGGCGGCTGTCCGTTGCCGATGCGTTCGCCGTTGAAGAGCATCGGCGCCTCGTCCTTCTCGCCCTCGCCGATGATGACGACGCCGTCCATGGTGACGGTGTCCAGGACGTGGCGCATGGCGTCCACGGCGGCGGCGTCGGCACCCTCCTTGTCGCCCCGGCCCATCCACCGGGATGCGGCCAGTGCTGCCGCCTCGGTGACCCTGCAGAGGTCGAGGGCGAGGTTGCGGTCGGGTACCTGGGCGTTGGCGGTCATGGAGGGTGAACCTAGCCCCGTCGGCGTGGCGCCGGGTCCGATCGCGGTGGCGGGAACGGGCGCCGGGCGGTGGCAGGATGGCCCCCATGTCATGGTGCTTCCAGTGCGGGATCCAGTACTCGATGGGCGTGGAGGACTGCGTGGAGTGCGGGGTGGCCCTCGTTGACGAGGCCCCGGCCGATGCGGCCGACGTGGGTACCAGCGGCGAGGACCAGCTGGCCTACGAACTGCACGAGTGGGCGGGGGAGAGTCGTCGGATACTGGACCAGCTCCTGACCGGTGGCGGCATCGCCCACGCCTGGCAGGGCGCCACCCTGGTGGTGAGGGTGGCCGACGAGGAAGCCGTGGACCTGGCGGTGGCCGAGGCCGACGACGCAGGGGGTCCGACGCTGGATCCCGATGCCGAGAAGCTGGCATACGAGATGGGCGACTGGGCGGCTGACGAGCAGTCGGCGTTCAGCGAGCTGCTGGGGCGCCTGGGGATCCCACACGAGTTCGATTCCGAGGGCGACCTGCTCGTCCTGGTCGCCGACGAGGAGTCGGTGGAATCCGCGCTGGATGCCTTCCAGGCCGGCGCCGACGAGCGTCCGGAACTGGAGGGCCTGGGTGCCAACAGTCTCCTCAGCGACCTGTTCGTGGCCTGCGACCGGCTCCGGCGTGATGCCCACGACCTCGCAGGAATCGAGCAGCTCCTTCGACTGGTCCCGGTGCTTGTGGACCACCGGCCCCCGTTCGGCATCGACGGGAACCTCTGGAACGCACTCGGGGAGCGGACCACGGAGCTGGTGGGGCTGCTGGGTGGGGGCGATGCCGAGGAGGCTGAGGTGACCGGTCTGGCCGGTGGCCTGACCGAGGTGCTGCGAAACCTGACCTGACCCCCGTGCCGGGCCCCGGAGGTCCGACCGGAAGATTCCGAGTGGACTGGTTGCGCCGACCCACTCCATGGAGGAACCTCGGACCCCCGGTCGGGACCGGCCCGGCGGGAGAGCGGAAGGCGGGACCATGCGGTTCATCCAGATCATCGAGTCCGAGTCGGATCCGGCCAAGGAGCTGGCTGACGTCCGGGGCTACGCGGAGCAACTTCAGGGGGACGACTCCATCACCGTCGAGCGGGTCACCGTGTGCGGGGACCGGGACCGGCCGGGAGTCACCGTCATGATCGCCGAGTTCGCTTCGGCCGATGCGGCTCAGCAGAACGATGAGCACGAGGCGACTCAGGAGGGAGCGGCCAACGCCCCTGACAGCACCACATACAGGAACCTGGACGTCCACGGCGTCGTCGAGCTGTGAGCCGGCGGCCCCGGTAGGGGTCGCGGAGGTCAGGCAGCGACGGTTTCGGCTGAGCGCAGGGCTCGCCAGAGAGCCCGGTAGGTGGGCCACTCCAGGTCACCCACGTAGCCGTCTTCGACGAGGGCGGCGTGCAGCCTCGGCAGGTTCCGGTACGGGATGGTCATGTCTGCGTGGTGGGCCAGGTGGTAGCCGACGCCTATCGGTGCTATCACCAGTCGGGCGATGAGCGACTGCCGGACGTGGTGGGTGGTCCGACGCCGGTCCTCGGAACGCGTCATGCCTGCGTGCTCGGCGATGGCCCTCAACCTGTTCAGCACCTGGTACAGGGTCGACCAGGGGAGCACCCAGAGCCAGAGGTACAGCCACGGCTGCCCGGCTGACCAGAAGGCTGCGAACACGATTGCCTGACCCGACAGGAACATGTAGGTGAGGCGACGGTGGCGGGCCTGGCCGAGTCGTTGGAATCGGGGCCGCACGATCCGGAAGGCCGATACCCCGAACAGGTCGCGGCGGTGCTTGCGACGCATCGAGGTGCGGGTGATCGGGTACTGCGAGTAGAGGATGAAATCCGGTTCGCCGGGTCCGAACTCGTCACGATGGTGTCTGATGTGGCCGATCCGGTAGCCGTGGCCGCCGGTGCCGAACGTCCACCAGCCGATGAGCCTGATGCCGACCAGGTCGTTGACCCGACGGTTTGAGAACAGGACCCGGTGTGCGGCCTCGTGGTGGAGGATGAAGAGGCGGTTCTGCGCCACCGGCATGAGGAGGAATGCCACCACCCATGCGACGGGGTTGGCAATGGCCACGGCGGCCGCCACCACGGCGACGGGGAACAGGACCGCACCGGCGACCGTGAAGGCGTTGTTCAGGTTCGGGGTGCTGCGGAGCGAATCCCGGAACTCTCCCTTCGGCCGACCGCTGGGATGGAACCGGTCACTTCCGGCGAAGTCCGGAACCGATGGCGCCATTCCGCCTGTCATCGTCGCGACCAGCGCCTCGTGGCGGGCTGCCTCGTGCAGCGAACTGGTGCTGTCCATGGGGACAGGATACAGATCGGTCCTCTGGTGGACCCGTTCGGGCCGGGCCACCCCGATGCCGGTCGGGGCTACCCTCCGGCGGTGCCCGCCCCGCCTGTCCGCCGTCCGGGTCCGACCGGTCTGTTCCTCACCCCCGGAGCCGGCAGCGACCGCGACCATCCGGGCCTGGTGGCCCTCCAGGACCGGCTTGCACCCCTGGCGGTGGAGCGGATGGACTTCCCCTACCGGAAGGCCGGAAAACCCTTCCCGGACCGTGCGCCGGCGCTGGTCGGAGCGGTGCGCGACGGTGTGGCTGCGATGGCCGCCACCCATGGACTGGACCCGGACCGTCTGGTGCTGGGCGGCCGCAGCATGGGCGGACGGATGTGCTCGATGGCGGTCGCCGAGGGCCTGCCGGCGGCCGGCCTGGTGCTGGTCTGCTACCCGCTGCATCCACCGAAGAAGCCGGAGAAGCTGCGGGTCGACCACTTCGGGTCCATCCACGTGCCGTGCCTGTTCGTGTCCGGGGATCGCGACGAGTTCGGGACGCCGGAGGAGTTCGACGCCTACCTACCGGCAATCACCGGACCGGTGACCGTCGTCCGCCTGCCCGGGAAGCGCCACGACCTGAAGGGCTGCGACGAGCTGGTCTGCGACGCCGTCGAGGCCTGGTTGGCCGACACGTTTCCGACCTGACCTGTCGTCGGGTGGATCAGGTCCGGTCAGGGGCTGCACCGTCCGGTGACGTGCCATCCGGGTCGGCGTCGCCGGGGTTGAGGACCTCCAGCTCCACGCGGGCCGTTTCCGGGAACCAACGCAGCACCAGCACGGCGGCCAGAACGGGCCCGACGGCGACGACCATGAAGGCCGGTCCGTACGACCCGAACCGGTCGGCCAGCATCCCCACCACCAGCAGCCCGGTGGCGCTACCGGCCACGCCGAGGGTGACGATCAGGCCGTTGGCACGGGCCCTGTGCCTGGTCGAGAACAGCTCGGGCCCGTACACGCCGAGGGCGACGGTCAACGAGCCCAGCACCGTGCCCGTGACGCTGGCCGCCCACATGGCGGCTCCAGCCGAGTTGTAGGCGACGAGGAGGAAGGCCGTGCCCCCGAGGAGCCCGATCGCCGCCACCCCCCTCCGTCCCCGGGTGTCGGCCAGCCGGCCGGCCATGAAGATGCCGATGCCGGCCGGGGTGCTCGTCAGGAGGGTGAACAGGGTGATGCCGGTGGCCGAGTAGCCGCGGTGGTCCCGCAGGAAGTCGTTCTGGAACTGGCTGGCCGGCGCGGCGAACACCAGCAGGAGGAACGCCGCGGTGGCCAGCAGGAGGAGTCGGCGTCCCTCGATGCGTCGCTGGGCGCCCGGCGGCCGTCCGGCGTCGGTGGCGTCCGGTGCGTTGGCGGTGAAGCGTCGGGATTCAGGCAGGCGGCGACCGATCCCGACGAGGCCCGGGACGGCCAGCAGCGGCACCAGGTAGATGACCCGCCAACCCCGGGGGTCCAGGTCGGCCACCGGCAGCATCCATACGGCCATGCCGGCCCCCAGGGCGGCGCAGAGGGCCAGCACGCTCACCCCGTAGGCCCGCGATCCGCGGGGGAGTTCCTCCGCTGCGAACACCCCGATCAGGATCCCCATGCCCATGGTCAGCCCCCGGGCCATCAACTGGGTGCCTCCGAGGAACCAGAGTCCGGGTGAGAGGGCGCCGAGCGCCGTGGATGCCACCGCCAGGATGGCGGCGGCCGTCAGTAGGCGGCGCCGTCCGTGGGAATCGGCCAGGGCGACTACGCCGAGGGCGACGACGATGCCGAGACGTACCACGGCCAGCGTGACCCCCTGGGCGGTGGCGCTCCGCTGGAACTCGTCGCTGGCGAAGGTGATGGTCTGGGTGATGACGGTGCCCAGGTAGCCGTCGATGACCTGGATGCAGGCCAGGAGGCAGAGCACCCGGCTGGCCCGTGCGTCCAGGCGGTCGGGTGGTGCCCACCACGGCACCTTCCTGGATCTGACGGCGCGCCGCAGCGGCAGCGCGAAGAGGGGGCGCCAGACACCCACGGCCGCCCGGTACTGGATGGTCTCCACCACCCGGTGGTGGCCGACATCCGGCTGGCCGGTGTCCGGCTTGTCGGTGTCCGAGGGAGCGCCGTCCGGTGGGTGGATCGCCAGCATCCGCACCCAGGCGTGGAACGGGCCGTGGGCCAGCTCGAACCTGAGGATCTCTCCGGGCGCCGACCCGATTCCGTCGGTCGGTTCGGAGGCAGGCTCCGGGGCCGACTCCCGTACCAGGTCATCGCGCGGTGTCCGGAGCTCGGACAGGCCGTGACCGTCCACCTCGTGGACGACCTCGACCGTCGTCATTGAACCGCTGACGCCGTCGGGCGTGCTGGTGGTGATGGGCTGCCCTCCGGTCCGTCCGGCCGCCCACCATACTGAGGGGGTGGGTGCCGCCTCCGATGATTCGCGTACGGAGACCAGCGGTCGCTCGGTCATCCGGGTCCGGCGCTCCGGTCCGCTGTCGGGTTCCGTGCGAATCTCGGGGGCGAAGAACTCCGTCCTGAAGCTGATGGCGGCCTCGGTGCTGGCCCCCGGTCGGTTCACCCTCCACAACGTTCCCCGGATCGCCGACGTGGCCCTCATGGCAGAACTACTGGAGGGAATGGGAGCGACCGTCACCCATGGCGCCCCCGGTTCGGCGCCCGACGTCCTGACCATCGACGTGCCCGAGGTGATGGTCCCGGAGGCGCCGTACGACCAGGTGGAGCGGATGCGGGCGTCCATAGTCGTCCTCGGACCGTTGCTGGCACGGTTCGGTGAGGCCAGGGTGTCGGTGCCCGGTGGCGACGACTTCGGCCACCGTCCGATCGACATGCACCTCCGGGCACTTGAACAGCTCGGCGCCACGTTCACGACCAGCCACGGATACATCCAGGGTCGGGCCGAACGGTTGACGGGAGCGCAGGTACTCCTCGAGTACCCGAGCGTGGGGGCCACCGAGAACCTGCTCATGGCGGCAGTCAGGGCCAGGGGTACGACGGTCATCGACAACGCGGCGCGTGAGCCGGAGATCGCCGACCTGGCTGCCTTCCTGAACGCCATGGGAGCCGAGGTGGACGGTGCAGGCAGCTCCACCATCACGATCGAGGGCGTCGGGAGCCTGCAGCCGGTGACCCACACGGTGGTTCCGGACCGCATCGAGGCCTCCACCTACCTGGCAGCGGTCGGCATGGCGGGCGGGTCCATCCAGTTGCAGGGCGCACGGGCCGACCACATGGTGATGCTGCTCGAGAAGCTCGGCGACATGGGCCTGCGGGTGGACGACGACGGTGGCGTCCTCGTGGCCACGGCACCTGACCGACTGCGTTCGGTGGACGTGTCGACCCTTCCGTACCCGGGGGTGGCGACCGACTACAAGCCGCTGCTGGTGGCGTTGCTGTCCGTGGCCGACGGCGTGGGGATCCTCACCGAAAACGTGTTCGCCGGGAGGTTCAGGTACATCCCGGAACTCGTCCGCATGGGCGCCGACATCCGCGTGGACGGCCACCATGCGGTGGTGCGTGGGGTGGATGCGCTGTCTGGCGCACCCGTGCGTGCCCCCGACATCCGGGCGGGCGCCGCCCTGGTGGTGGCGGGCCTCGCCGCCGAGGGTGAGACGGTGGTGGCCGGCGCCCACCACGTGGAGCGCGGCTACCAGGACCTGGTCGGCAACCTGGCCCGCCTGGGAGCCGACGTCTCCTGACGACGAGTTCCCAGTACACGTCCTCATGGGGTTCCCGGACGACGCGTCCTGAGTGTTGCCGTCAGGCGTCGTCGTCCGGACGTCTGGCGATGCGCCGGGCCCGTCGGTCTGCCACCCAGAGGAGGGCGGCGACCAGTGCCAGGGGTACAGCCACCAGGCCGATCTCGTCCCAGCCGCCCTGGTGGGCGAGCAGCCGTATGTCCGGCAGGTGGTCGAGTGGCACGGTTCGAGCCTACGACAGCGGACTGTGGCGGCCATGTGCCCGAACGCGGTGGTGTGGGTGCCGGATGCTGCGAGACTGTGGGCATGTCGATCGACGTGGTCACCGAGTCGGCCCCCGGCCTCAGGGCGCGGGTGGAGAAGGTCATAGAGGTCATCCGTCCGGCCATCCAGGCCGACGATGGTGACATCGAGTTGCACGAGGTGGATGAGACGACCGGTGAGGTGACCGTCGAGTTGTCCGGGGCATGCACCACCTGTCCCGCTTCGGACCAGACCCTGAAGGCCGGGATCGAGCGGATCCTGAAGGACCGGGTGGACGGCGTCACGTCGGTTCGCAATGTGGGAGAGACGCTCAACCCGGACGGCCCCATCGGGGCGCCCGACCCCGACGAGGGCACAGCCGTCTTCCTCTGATCAGGGTTCCGGGCCGAACCTGCGGCGATCTGCCCGGTTCCGTGCCCACCGGACCGGCTGGGTACCCTCCGGCGGTGACCGAACTGACAGACCAACCCCTCCTCCGGATCGACCGACGTGACGACGGCGTGGTCCTGGCCACCCTCGACCGGCCCAGGGTGAACGCCCTGGACACGGCACTGCTCCACGAGATCGAGGCCATGGCCCGGGGCTGCTCGGAGAATCCTCCGGGTGCCGTGGTGATCACCGGTGCAGGTCGCATGTTCGCTGCCGGTGCCGAATTGGCAGGGTTCGCCGACCCGGACCTGCGTGGGGCACAGGCCGACGCATTCCGGTCGGCGTTCGCCGCCCTGGAGGCGATCCCGTGTCCGACCATCGCCGCTGTGAACGGCTTCGCCCTGGGCGGTGGAGCCGAGCTGGCCTGGTGCTGTGACCTCAGGATCCTGGGGGAGCGATCGGTGTTCGGCCAGCCCGAGGTGCTCCTCGGCATCATCCCGGGTGGGGGTGCCACCCAGCGCCTGACCCGCCTGGTGGGCCGGTCCACGGCGAAGCGACTCATCTGGGGCGGCTCCCAGGTGGATGCCTCCGAGGCCCTGCGCCTCGGCCTTGCCGACGAGGTCGTTCCCGACGACGAGCTGCTGGATCGGGCCCTGGCCCTGGCCGCCACCTACGCAGCAGGCCCGAGGCTTGCCATCCGGGCGGCCAAGCGGGCCATCGACGAGGGCCTGGAGAGGTCCACGGCTGAGGGCGTGGACCTCGAGCTGGACCTGTTCATGGAGGTCTTCGAGACCGACGACGCCCGCCACGGCGTGGAGTCGTTCTTCCAGAACGGTCCGGGGAAGGCCACCTTCCGCGGTTGTTGAGGGGCTGACCAGGCCCGCCGGGTCACTGGCGGCCTTCCGGCCCACGGGTCTAGATTCCGCGCCGTGGACGATCCCTTCCTGACCGCCTTCCACGGCCTGGCCGTCGCCCAGGGAGCGGACCGTCCCGAGCTGGAACGGCCGATGGCCCTGCTGGCTGATGCGCTGAAGCGGGTCCTGCCGGCGACGGAGCAGCCTCGGACCACCCTTCCGGTGGTGGACGAGTACCTGGCTGCCACCCTGGCGGCAGGGGTGGGGCCGGTGGCCGACCTGGCCCGGATGGTCGCACCACGGACGTCCTGGGCCGTGCCCTATCCCGACTACGCCGGACAGCCGGACATGGACGCCATGCGGCTCGGCTACGCCTACTCGTCGGTCATCGGTGCCACCGAGGACGCCATCTCGAGAGGTGCGGTGCCGCCCCCGTACACCAGCGACGAGGTGTTCGCCGGAATGGTCCTGCAGGGTCCGGGCATCAACTACCCGCCTCACGTCCACAAGGCCGTCGAGGTCTACTGGGTGATCACCGGCTCGGCCGACTGGCAGAAGGGCGACGAGTGGTCGACCCACGGGCCGGGGACGGTCTTCCTGCATGACACGGGGGTTCGCCACGCCACCGTCACGGGCACCGAGGCCCAGTTGCTGTTCTTCGCCTGGGTCACCGACCCGGACTGCGTGCCGGTGATCATCCGTCTCTGAGGCGTGCCGGTACGGTTCGCCGATGGACTCCCCGCTGGACGCCGACGTCTGCCACTGGCATCCCGCGAATCGGGCCGGCGTGCGTTGCCAGCGCTGCGACAGGCGCATCTGTGCCCTCTGCATGCACTCCGCCTCGGTCGGGTTCCACTGCCCGGAGTGCCTGGCGCCGAGTTCCTCCCAACGGTTCTCTCCCCGTTCGGCTCCATCCGCCGGAGGTCTGGGGGTTCCCGCCCGGTCGGGTCGCGATGCCACCAGCGTCATAATCGGCCTGAACCTGGCCGGCTTCGCCCTCATGGTGTTGGCGGGCGGAAGTGGCTCGCGCATCTACGACCGGTTCGCCTCCGGCGGTGGTGCGGTCACCGGCGACCACGGCCTCCTGGGTGGGTGGGCGCCGTACGTCGGCATGGATGCCGTGGTGGGCGTGTCAGCCGGCGAGTGGTGGCGCCTCGTAACAGGAGGGTTCCTCCATGGCGGCCTCCTGCACCTCGTCTTCAACATGTTCCTGCTCTGGATGCTCGGGCAGCAGCTCGAGCACCTGCACGGACCTGTCCGCTACGTGGGCCTGTACATGGGTTCGCTGGCGGCCGGTTCGCTGGGCGTGATGCTCATGGCGCCGATGTCGTTGACGGTCGGGGCATCGGGTGCGGTGTTCGGCCTGATGGCTGCCACCGTCGTCCACCAGGTGCAGCGGGGCGTGAACCCCTGGCACACCGGCCTGGGTGGCCTGGTGGTGGTCAACCTGGTGTTCACCTTCGGTCGGCCGGGGATCAGCATCGGCGGCCACCTGGGTGGCCTGGTCGGCGGTGCGCTCCTGGCATGGCTGCTGGATGGCTTCGACCGGCGACGGTTCCGTCCCATCGTGGGCACGTCGGTCCTCTACGGCCTTCTGGTGGTCTTCTTCGCTGCTGGTGTATGGATGGCCGGGCAGTGGATGGACCCGCTGATGGGCTGAGGCCTGGCAGCGACCATCATCCGACCATGCCAGACCATGCCGACATCGAGTTCTTCTGGGATCCGATCTGCCCGTTCGCATGGCAGACCTCCCGCTGGATCCGGCGCGTCGCCGGGCTGCGGGGCCTGTCGATCGAGTGGCGTTTCATCAACCTGGCCATCCTGAACGAGGAGCGCTACGACGACGACTCCCTCGAGGGCAAGCGGGCACCCCACGAGCGGGGCCGCCGGATGCTCCGCGTGGCCGCCTCGGTCCGCTCTGCCGAGGGTGATGCCGCCATGGGCCCTCTCTACGAGGCGTTCGGTGAGACCATCTGGCACCGGATTCCTGAGTCCGGCACTGACTTTCAGTCCTACGTCGCCACTGAGGCGCACCTGGTCGAGGTGCTCACGAGGGCGGGATTCGACCTCGACCATGCCGAGGCGGCCGATAGCCCGTCGTTCGACGACGTGCTGCGTGCCGAAACCGAAGAGGCGGTGGGTCGTACCGGTCGGGACGTCGGCACGCCGATCATCACCTTCGGACCACCTGACGGGCCGTCCATATTCGGGCCGGTCATCTCGGTGGTGCCCGACACCGACGAGGAGTGCCTCGAGTTGTACGACGCCACCCTCACGCTCTGCCGGTTCCCCACCTTCTCAGAGTTGAAGCGCAGCGACCGGCCACCCCTGGACCTGCCGATCCTCACCGGGCGAGCCGACTGACCGGACCCGGTTCCCGGGGAGCCGATCTGGCCGACCGGCTTCGCTGGGCGATGGGTTACGGCTTCGACCAGACCGACACGTGGGCCGGCGAGGAGTCGTCGAACGTGGCGCCGTGCCAGTCCTCCGAACGGTCCTCGAGTCGTAGGCCGGCTGCGGTGGCCATGTCATCCATCTGGTCGGGGGAGGCATACCGCAGGACGTATGGAAAGAGGCGGTTGCCGGCGGCGCTGATCTCGATCCGCTGGCCGGTGATGACCTGCTCGGCCTCGTCGAACTGCACCACGTCCAGGAGCACGCGGTCCAGCTCCACCAGTCGCGTCGAGACCCCGTCGTGGGCCTTCTCCGGGTCGAAGAGGAACGCCTCGACCACCAGGCGGCCACCTATGCGCAGGAGGCGGGCCGCCGAGGCCATGCAGGCGGCCTGGGCTTCGACGTTGGTCAGGTTGAAGAAGGTGTTGAAGCCGACGAGGACAACGGCGAACGTGCCGTCGGCAAGGCCGGGTGGTGCCGCCATGTCGCCCTCCACCAGGGTCAGGCGTTCCGATCCGGGCTTGGCCCGCAGCCGGTCGAGCATGGCACCCGACGCGTCCAGGCCGGTGACCTCCAGCCCGTGGTCGGCCAGGGTCAGGGCAAGTCGCCCGGTGCCCACGCCGAGTTCCAGCACAGGTCCGCCGCCGGCCAGGTCGCCGATGCGGTTCGCCACGTCGGTGGGAGTGCCGACCGTCGTGAGGGCCATCCCGCCGTCGTCGCCGTACCAGTCGTCATAGACGTCGGCGTGCCGGTCGCCGTAGGTGCGTGCCTCGTAGCCGTCCATCGCAACAGTCTGACCTGAACCGGAGAGGCTGCCAGCCGGGTTGCGTCGTAGCCTCGTATCCATGGATGGCACCTACCTGGACCACGCCGCCAGCACGCCGGCCCGGCCCGAGGTGGTCGAGGCGATGCTGCCGTGGCTGGCCGAGCATCCGGGGAACCCGTCGGGTTCCCATGCCTTGGCGCGTGCCGCCCGGCGGGCCATCGACGATGCGCGTGACCTGGTGGCCGCCCTCGTGGGAGCCCAGCCCGGCGAGGTGGTGTTCACGAGCGGTGGCACGGAGGCCGACAACCTGGCCGTGGACGGCGTAGTGCGCGCTGCCGGCTGCCTGCCGGCCTGCAGCGCCGTCGAGCACCCGGCGGTGCTGGCCCCCGTGGCCGATGCGGGCGGCATCGTGGTTCCGACCGATGTCGGCGGCCGGATCGACCTGGGTGCCCTGGCCGAGGTCCTCTCCGCGGTCGACGGGATCGGCCTGGTGTCGGTGATGCTTGTGAACAACGAGACCGGGGTGGTCAACGACCTGGATGCCGTCTCGGCGGTGCTCGTGGAAGCTGCCTGCGACGCCGTGCTCCACACGGACGCCGTCCAGGCCGTCGCATGGATGGACCTCACCGTGGCCTGCGGTGGCGCAGGGCTGGTCAGCCTGACCGGCCACAAGTTCGGCGGGCCGAAGGGCGCCGGCGCCCTGGTCGTCAGGTCCGGCGTGGACCTGGCTCCGGTCCTGCGCGGTGGCGGCCAGGAACGCGAACGCCGCAGCGGAACCCAGAACGTCCCGGCCATCGTGGGCCTGGGCGAGGCGATCCGCCTGGTGATGGCGGATCGTGCTGCCACGGTGGCGCGTGTCGGGGCGCTCAGGGACCGCCTCGAGGCCGGCCTCCTGGCTGCCGTACCGGACAGCCACCTCACCGTCCCTGAGGGCACGCCCCGCACGCCGGGTGTCGCCCACCTCTGCTTCAGGGGCGTCGAGAGTGAGTCGTTGCTGTTCCTGATGGAACGCGACGGCGTGTCGGCAAGTGCCGGTTCGTCTTGTGCCAGCGGCGCCCAGGAGCCCTCGCATGTGCTGGCCGCCATGGGCGTCGAGCGGGGGTCGGCCCTGGGATCCCTACGACTCTCGCTGGGCTACGCCTCCTCTGACGACGACGTGGACCGCGCCCTGGCCGTGATCCCGCCAGCGGTGTCCAGGCTCCGTGCGCACGACCCCGTCGGAGGATCGGTGTGACCACCCGGACCGATCCCAACCGCGTGATGGTGGCCATGTCGGGTGGGGTGGACTCCTCGGTGGCAGCAGCGCTCCTCCTGGAGGCCGGTTACGAGGTCGTGGGCGTGACGCTCCGGCTGTGGGGCGGCGAGTCGGACTCCGGGTGCTGTGCCGTGTCGGACGTGGATGATGCGAGGCGGGTTGCCGACTCCCTGGGCATCGATCACCACGTATTCAACCTGGGCGGCCACTTCGAGTCGATGGTGGTGGGTCCCTACGTCGCCGACCATGCGGCCGGCAGGACCCCGAACCCGTGCATCGAGTGCAACCGCCATGTCAAGTTCGGCCGTCTCATGGATCGTGCCGGGGCGCTGGGATTCGGGCTGCTGGCCACCGGCCACCACGCCCGCGTGGTCCAGCGGGCCGACGGCACACGTCGGATAGCGCGGGCCACCGATCCGGCAAAGGACCAGTCGTACGTCCTGAACATGCTGGACCAGGAGCAGTTGGCCGGCCTCCTCCTGCCGGTCGGTGACCTCACGAAGGACGAGGTGCGCCGACGGGCCTCCGCCCTCGGCCTCCGGACGGCGGACAAGCCCGACAGCCAGGACGTCTGCTTCATCACCCGTCAGCACGGTCGGGAGGACTTCCTGGGTAGGCGCCTCACCCTCACGCCCGGCCGGGTGGTGGACGGGTCCGGATCTGAGGTGGGTTCAGTGTCCGCCGTGGAGCTGGTGACCATCGGGCAGCGGAGGGGCATGGACCTGGCTGGGGGGGTCGGACCCCGCTTCGCCGTCGACGTGGACGTGGCCGGAGCGACCGTCACGGTCGGACCGGTCGGGGAGCTCATGGTGGACGCCACGCCGGTGGAGGCCTTCTCGTGGGCCGACGGACCGGCCGATGGGATGCTCCTCGTGCAGACCAGCGCCCACGGTTCAAGCGATCCTGCGGTGCTGGACGGTGACATGGTGCGTTGGTCCGAGCCCCACATGGGCGTCGCGCCCGGCCAGAGCGTCGTGTTCTACGACGGCGACGAGGTGCTGGGCGGTTCCATCGCCCGCAGGGCCTGAGTCGGCCAGCCGGCGATCAACTGCTGGTCAGCCAACGGGCAGTAGCCGCCGGTCGGCTGCTGCCAGCACCACGTCGGGTCGCACCGGCGAGCAGAGGAAGGCGTCCATCGACCGCACCTCCACCGCCCCGCTGCCTGCGGAGCGACCCCTGCAGGCCGGAAGCACGTCGTGGGGTTCCCGGCACATGACCTCCAGGGCCAGGCCGCGGGCCTGCTGCGTGAGGTCCAGGGCGTCGGTGTTCGCCGGTGCCGCCCTGATCCGGAACAGGCCGGAGCGCTGCAGCAGCGTCGGCTCGGCCAACGCCAGGTGGTCGTGGAGGACGAACCCGGCGGGTACGAGCACGATCCAGCGGCGGGACAACCGGTGGAGTGCCCGGGTGGCCAGGCCGGCCGCCGGTAGGCCCAGGCACGCGGCTACGGCACCGGCCAGCCAGCGACCGTCGAGCAGCAGCACGGGTCCGAGGGCCAGGCCGCCGATGGCGACGACGGTGGCCGCCGGACCCAGCACCAGGACCACGGGACCCGGTGCCCGCAACTGGAAGCGTCGCTCGTCGCCGTAGGAGGCACCGTCCACGAACCGGTCGGCCACCGGTGCCGAGAAGGCGGCCACCGCCACGAAGGTCGCCATGAGGAGTCCGGTCACCGTCGTGATGGCGGCGTCGGCGGCCGGGCCGCTCCAGACCGCCGCGATGGCGACCGCAGGGGCTGCCAGCCTCAGCGCCGTGAGCGTCGCCGGCAGTGGGACCAGCGTGGCCGTCAGGCCGATGGCCCAGAGCGCCCAGAGGGCGACCGAAGCCACTGAGCGGGGGCCGGTGGAGACGTCGTGCAGGGCATCGGCCACTGCCGGTCCGAGCGCCACTGGCAGCAACAGCCATGCGACCCGGAGGCAGGTCACGACGGCGAGCTCGCTGCGTCGACCCGGCAGTGGGACGCCGGCGACCTCCTGCGGGGTCGTCCTGGATGCTCTGGAAGCTCGTGCCACCGCCTCAGGATACGAGCCGTTGGATCCACCCACAGGATGTCCGGTCGGAGTGTTCGTGGACCCGGAGGGTGAATCGGGGCACCGGTAGGATCTGGGCATGAGCGACGTTGAGAGCCGGATCGTCGAGCTCCGTGCCCTGATCCGTTACCACGACGGCCTCTACCACGCCGAGGATTCGCCTGAGATTCCCGACGCCGACTTCGATGGCCTGCTGGTCGAACTCCGGGGCCTCGAGGCCGACCATCCGGAGTTGCTCACCGCCGACTCGCCGACGCTGCGGGTCGGGGCCACCGGATGGTCCACCTTCGACGAGGTGCTCCACCGGGTTCCCATGCGTTCCCTGGACAACGCCTTCAGCGTCGAGGAGCTGCGCTCATGGTCGGAACGGGTCCTGCGACGCCTCGGCGATGACCCCGGAGACGGTGCGCCCACCCCGGCGTGGACCTGCGAGCTGAAGTTCGACGGCCTCGCCGTGTCGCTGCGATACGAGGACGGTGTGCTCGTCCAGGCGGCCACCCGGGGCGATGGTCGGGCCGGTGAGGACGTCACGGCCAACGTCATGACCATCGGCGACGTGCCCACCCGTCTGTCCGACGGAGCCCCGCCGGTGGTGGAGGTCCGTGGCGAGGTCTACATGGGGCTGTCGGCCTTCGCGGCGTTGAACGTCGCCCAGGTGGCAGCCGACCAGAAGGAGTACGTGAACCCCCGCAACACGGCTGCCGGGTCGCTGCGGCAGAAGGACGCAACCGTGACCGCCACCCGCGACCTCTCGTTCTGGGCCTACCAGTTGGGTGAGGTGGTGGGCGGGCCCGAGTTGGGCTCCCATGGCGACACCCTTGTGTGGCTCTCCACCCTCGGCCTTCCGGTGAACGAGCGGATGGAGCGCTTCGCCGACTTCGACGAGGTCGTTGCCCATGTGGACCGTGTGGCGGCCACCCGCCACGACCTCGACTACGAGATCGACGGGGTGGTGGTCAAGGTCGACGACCTCGGGTTGCAGGATCGACTGGGGTTCACTGCCAGGGCACCCCGCTGGGCGGTCGCCTTCAAGCTGCCGCCGGAGGAGCGCACCACCCGCCTGCTGGACATAGAGGTGTCCATCGGGCCCGGTGGCCAGGCCACCCCGTTCGCCCGACTCGAGCCGGTGTTCGTGGGCGGTTCCACGGTCGCGGCCGCCACCCTCCACAACGCCGACCAGGTCCGTGGGAAGGATGTCCGTCCCGGTGACGTGGTGGTGGTCCGCAAGGCCGGCGACGTCATCCCGGAGGTGCTGCGCCCCGTCCTGGCCGAGCGGCCGGAGGGACTGCCCGCCTGGACCTTCCCGACCTCGTGTCCGGAATGTGGCGAACCGCTCTCCCGTGCCGAGGGTGAGGCGGCCACGTTCTGCACGAACCATGCGTGCCCCCGGCAGGTCAGGGGACGCATAGAGCACTTCGCATCGCGGGCGGCGATGGACATAGAGGGCTTCGGCGAGCAACGGGTCGACCTGTTCGTCGGCGAGGGCCTCATGGGAGACGTGGCCGGGGTGTTCACCCTGGACTACGACCGGATAGCGGCCATGGACGGGTTCGGCGAGACCTCGGTCCGCAACCTCCGCCGGGCGGTGGAGGACTCCCGGGCCCGACCGTTGGGGAGGCTGCTCTTCGGGCTTCGCATTCCCCACGTGGGCACGACGGTGGCCGACCTGGTGGCGTCGGCGTTCGGCGACCTGGACTGTCTGGAGGCCGCCTCCCTGGGGGACCTCGAGGCCGTCGACGGCCTGGGTCCGATAATCGCCGCCAGCATCCACGGGTGGCTCCGACTGGCGTCCAGCGGTGACCTGTTGGCCCGTCTGCGCTCCGCCGGCGTGAACCTCGTCGCCGAGGCCGGACCGGAAGGCGAGGCCGACATGCCCCAGGTGCTGGCCGGCATGTCCGTCGTCGTCACCGGAACGCTGGAGGGCTTCAGCCGGGATGGGGCGAAGGCGGCGATCCTGGCCAGGGGCGGAAGGTCGCCGGGCAGTGTCTCGGCGAAGACCACTGCGCTGGTCGCCGGCGAGGGCGGCGGGTCCAAGGCGACCAGGGCCGGGGACCTCGGGGTGCCGATCCTGGACGAGGCGGCGTTCGTCAGCCTCCTGGCCAGCGGCGAGCTGCCGGGCTGAGGCCTGGCCGGCTGGTCGGGTCCCGGCTCAGCCGTCCACCCGGAAGCACCAGTCGATGGTGGCGGTGCGATCCGGGTTGCGTACCGGCCAGTAGCGGACGGTGGTGCAGACGTCCTGGGCTGGTAGGCGCTCCAGGACGAGGTCCTCGTCGGGCCGGAAGATTACCGAGTTGAGGGCCTTCTGGATCCGCTGCTGGTCCAGCGGGATCGCCGTTCCGCCGATGTGGAGGATCTCCCCGGCCCATCCGGCGGTCAGGATCACCCCGATGTTGGCCTGGGGAAGGACGGTGTCGCCCCGGGGGGGCAGCAGCTCGCTGATCGCCGGGTTCGTGTCGACGGACACGTCGCCGGGATTCCGGGTGGGCAGCAGGGCGGTCAGGACCAGGATTCCCACGCCCACGCCCATCATCACGCTGATCACGAGGGCATTCCGGCGGGTCACCGGTGCAGGCTATCCATGGGGTCGGTACGGGTAGCCTCAGGGGGTGACCGACGGACCGTTCGGGGATGATCCCCGGTTTTCCGCCAACGCCCCCACTCGAGCATCGGGGTCGGCTGGCGCCCAGAGCCAGCCCATGGGCGGTCGGCTGCTCGGCGGGCGGTACCGACTGGGCGAGGCCATCGGAACCGGTGGCTCCGGCACCGTCTACCTGGCCGACGACCTCTCCCTCGGCCGCCAGGTGGCGGTCAAGGTCCTGCACTCGTCCCTGGTGGGCGACGAGGCCTTCGTGGAACGGTTCCGGAGCGAGGCACGCCTGGTGGCGTCGCTGGCCGATCCCCACGTGGTGTCCATATTCGACTGGGGGGTGGACGGACAGGCCTACCTGGTGACCGAGTACCTGGGCGGCGGCAGCCTCCGGAGCATCCTCTCGGCGGGCCGCACCCTCAGCCCGTCCCAGATGCTGATGGTCTCACTCGAGGCCTGCCGGGCCCTGGACCATGCACACAGGCAGGGCATCGTCCACCGGGACGTGAAGCCGGCCAACCTGCTTTTCGGGCAGGACGGACGCCTCCGCATCGCCGACTTCGGGCTGGCCGAGGCACTCACCGGGACTGCCAGCCGTGAGCTTTACGGCGGCGGTGGAGTGATCGGAACCGCCCGCTACGCCTCGCCGGAACAGGCCCGCGGGGCAGCCCTGGACGGGCGATCCGACGTCTACGCGTTGGCTCTCTGCATGGTCGAGGGCGTCACCGGCCACCTCCCGTTCGTGGCCGACACCCTGGAGGGCACCCTGGGTGCCCGCATCGGCCAGGACGTTCCCATCCCTGACGCCCTGGGGCCGCTGGTCCCCGTGGTGGCGCACGCCGGTGCCGCTGATCCGGAGAACCGCCCCACGGCCCGCGAGCTGGGACGCATGCTTCTGGACATCGCCGGACGCATGGCGCGACCCGAGCCGCTGCCGCTCGTCGGTCCCGGCGAGGTGGGTGCCGCCCCGATGCCGGGCGAGTCCGACAGGGTCGCCCCGACCGTCTTCCCGTCCCAGCCGGTGACGCCGGTACCACCCTCGCCTGCCTCGCAGCGCCCGGTCGGTCCCCGCCGTCGCTGGACCGGCATCCTTCTGGCGGGCCTGCTGGTCGTGGGAGCCGTCGTGGGCGGCATGCTCGTCCGGGAGGTCGGTAGGCCCACGCAGCGGGCCCTGCCCACCCTCGTGGGTTCCTCGGGCGACAGCGCCCGCTCGCTGCTGACCGAGCTGGGCTGGCTCGTCGAGAGGCGTGATGTGCGGCGAAACGGCACCAGTGCCGGTGAGGTGCTGGACATGCTGCCGGTGGCAGGAACCCGCCTGGCTGCCGGCGAGACGGTCGTGCTGGAGGTCTCCCTCGGATCGGAGCGCCTGCCCATACCTGTCGGACTGGTCGGCGTGAGCCTGTCGGAGGCCGGCCGGCTGCTCGCCGACGCCGGCCTGGTCGCAGGCGAGGTGACCCGGGTGAACAGTGAGGACGTGGCAGCCGGCCTGGTCGTGGAGGTCCTGACGGTGGCTGACACCGTCCCGCTGGGCGATGCGGTAGACCTCCTGGTCTCGGACGGCCCCCTTCCCCGGTTCGTTCCCGAGGGCCTGGTCGGGTTGATGCCGGCCGACGTGGTGGCCGAGCTGATCGCCATCCGGCTGGCGCCAACCATGGGCGAGGAGCACGACGAGTGGGTGGCGGCAGGCCGTGTCTCAAGGCTGGAACCGGTCGCCGGCACACGGGTGGAGGTGGGCGACGACGTTCGGGTCGTGATCTCCCTGGGTGCACCCGAGCGGGCCATTCCGATGCTCGAGGGGCTGACCCTTGCGGCGGCTGAGAGTCGGCTGCAGGTGTCGGGCTTTCGCAACGTGGTGATCGAGGGAATCCCGGAATCGACGGACGAGACGTCGATCGACCGTGCAGGCCTGGTGGTCCTGTCCCAGGATCCACCACCGGCCCGGCGGTCTCCGCCCGATGTCGAGGTCGTCCTCGTCGTCGAAGCCGGTTGAGCCCGTAGCGTGGCCGCCCGATGACTGAACGGATCACACCCGGCGACGTTGCCCACGTGGCCGACCTGGCTCGCCTCTCGCTGACCGACGACGAGTTGGAGGCGTTCACCGTCCAGTTGGCCGACATCCTCGACCATGCCGCCGACCTGGATGCCCTGGACCTCACCGACGTGGAGCCCACAGCCCACCCGTTGCCGCTGGTCAACGTCTTCCGGGCCGACGTGATCGGTCCGACCAGCGACCGGGACGAGGTGCTCGCAGCGGCACCATCGGTCGAGGAAGCGCAGTTCAAGGTGCCGCCCGTGCTGGGGGAGGGCCAGTGAGCGCCCGGGACCTGGCGGAGGCCGTCAGGTCCGGCGCCCGGTCCGCCCGTTCGGTGCTGGAGGAGCACCTGGATTCGATCGCCGCCCGTGAGCCGGAGATCCACGCCTTCAACGTCGTGCTGGCCGACGAGGCGCGGACCGCTGCCGACGAGGTCGACCGGCGGGTGGCAGCCGGCGAGGATCCCGGACCGCTGGCAGGCGTCCCGGTCGCCGTCAAGGACAACATGTGTACCCGTGGGATTCCCACGACCTGCTCCTCGCGGATCCTGGAGGGCTGGATTCCCCCCTACGACGCCACCGTCGTGGACCGCCTGGCCGCCGCCGGAGCCATCCTGGTCGGCAAGACCAACCTGGACGAGTTCGCCATGGGCAGTTCGACGGAGAACTCGGCGTTCGGCGTGACCCGCAACCCGCTGGACACCACGAAGGTTCCGGGTGGTTCCTCTGGTGGTTCGGCCGCAGCGGTGGCAGCCGGCTTCGTGCCCCTCTCGCTGGGTAGCGACACCGGCGGTTCGATCCGCCAGCCGGCGGCGCTCTGCGGCGTGGTCGGCGTCAAGCCCACCTACGGGGCCGTGTCGCGCTACGGCCTCGTGGCCTTCGCATCCAGCCTGGACCAGATCGGGCCGTTCGCCCGCACGGTCTCCGATGCCGCCCTGCTCCTGGAGGTGATCGCCGGACACGATCCGCTGGATTCCACGTCCATACCGGAGCCACCGGCCGACCTGACGTCCGTGCTGGACCAGGGCGTGGAGGGCATGCGAATCGGCATCATCGAGGAGCTCTCGGGCGACGGGCTGGAAGGCATCGCCGGAGACGTCCGGGCCCGGCTGGCTGAGGCCGCCGCCGCCCTCGAGGCCGCCGGAGCCACGGTGGAGACCACCTCGGTGCCATCCACCGTGTACGGGCTGTCGGCCTACTACGTGATCGCCCCGGCCGAGGCCTCCTCGAACCTGGCCCGCTACGACGGCGTGCGATTCGGACTACGGGTGGATGCCCCGACATCGGGCGACATGCACTCAGCGACGCGCACCGCCGGTTTCGGCGACGAGGTGAAGCGCCGGATCATGCTCGGCACCTACGCACTCTCGGCCGGCTACTACGACGCCTACTACGGCAAGTCCCAGAAGGTCAGGACGCTGATAGTCGAGGACTTCGCACGGGCCTACGGCCGCTATGACCTGCTGCTCAGCCCGACGAGCCCCACGACGGCGTTCAGCCTCGGCGAGAAGACCGCCGATCCGATGACCATGTACCTCACGGACGTCTGCACCATCCCGTCGAACCTGGCCGGCCACCCGTCCATGTCGGTGCCGTTCGGTGTGGGTGACGACGGCATGCCGGTCGGCGTGCAGGTACTGGCCCCGGCCATGGGCGAATCGGCGATGTTTAGGGCGGCGGCGGTGCTCGAGGCGGCCGCACCGCCCGGAGCCGCATCGTGAGCGGCACCGCTCCGGAGATCGTTCCCGGCTGGGAGACTGTCATCGGCCTGGAGGTACACGCCGAGCTGGCCACGGCCACAAAGATGTTCAGCGGTGCACCCAACCACTTCGGAGGAGAGCCGAACACCAACATCGACCCGGTCTCGCTGGGCCTGCCGGGCACGTTGCCCGTGCTCAACGCCCGTGCGGTGGAACTGGCCATCCGTGTCGGCCTGTCGTTGAACTGCACGGTCCAGCGATCGGTGTTCGCACGCAAGAACTACTTCTACCCGGACATGCCGAAGGACTTCCAGATCTCCCAGTTCGACCTCCCGATCAACGGTGAGGGTTGGTTGGAGCTGGCCGACGGTCGTCGCATCGGCATCGAGCGTGCCCACCTCGAGGAGGACACGGGCAAGAGCACGCACGTGGGTGGTGGCGGCCGGATCCACGAGGCCGCGCACTCCCTGGTCGACTACAACCGTGCAGGCGTGCCGCTCATCGAGATCGTCGGTAGGCCCGACCTCCGGGGGACCGAGGACGCCCGCGCCTACGTCAGCGAGCTCCGCTCCATCCTCGTAGCCATCGGCGCCTCCGACGGGAAGATGGAGGAGGGCTCCATGCGGGTGGACTGCAACGTGTCGGTCCGCCCGGTCGGCCAGGTCGAACTCGGCACCCGCTGCGAGGTGAAGAACATCAACTCGCTGCGGTCCCTGGGTCGTGCCATCGAGTACGAGGCCCGCAGGCAGGTGGACCTCCTCACCGCCGGCGAACGCATCGAACAGCAGACCAGGCACTGGAACGAGGACGAGGGCCGGACCCACAAGCTCCGCTCCAAGGAGGAGGCCTTCGACTACAGGTACTTCCCGGAACCCGACCTGATGCCCGTCGAGCCGTCCGAGGAGTGGATCGCCGAGATCCGTGCCGCCCTGCCGCTGCTCCCCATGGAGCGGCGCCACCGCCTGGCCGGGGCCGCCGGCGTGGAGACGTCCGCCACCGCCCTCACCGTGGACCGGGGCCTTGACGACCTCGCCGTCGCCGCGATCGACGGCGGAGCCGACGCAGGCCGGGTGCTGGTGCACCTCGAGAACAACCTGGCTGACGGGGTGGGCCACCTGACAGCCGGAGCCTTCGCCGCGCTCATCGCCCTGGAGACCGGAGGCGACCTGACCGCCACCCAGGCCAAGACGGTGCTGGCCTCCCTCGTGGACGAGGGTGGCGACCCGGCTGCCATCGCTTCGGCGATGGGCTTCGAGGCCATGGAGTCCAACGAGTTGGAAGCCATCGTGGATCGCCTCATCTCCGAGCATCCCGACGACTGGGCCGCCCTCACCGCAGGTGACGACAAGGAGCGGAAGAAGAAGTCCGGGTTCTTCGTCGGCGAGGTCATGAAGGCCACCCGGGGCCAGGCCGACGGTCGGGCCGTCAACGAACTTCTGGCTCGCCGCGCCGCCGGCTGACGGCAGACGCCTCTCAGGGTCGCTCTGCGCCCACCACCTGCCAGCGATCCCCCAGGAACCGCAGGCCCAGGACCATCGACCTGGCGGCGAAGAACAGCCAGAAGGCCGCCCAGAGCCATCCGATTCCGAGGTCGGCCAGACGGCCGACCACCATCGCGGATACCGCCAGCCCGGCTGCACCCACCATGGCGGCAGCCATGAAGCGCTGGTCGCCCGCCCCGATGAGGACGCCGTCGAGTGCGAAGGCCACGGCTCCCAGCGGCGCCATGAGCGCCGAGTGCAGCAGCAGGAACCCGGCCACGGCCACCACGTCCGGGTCCGACGTGAAGATTCCAGCCACGTCCTCGCGCCAGATCGCCAGGACCAGGCCGCCGAGTAGGCCGATGGCCACCGACCAGAGGATGGTCCTCGTGCCGACCCGTCGGGCGGCCGCTGCGTCGCCCGCCCCCAGGCGTTCGCCGACCATCGTCTGGGCGGCGATCGCCGCTGCGTCCATCATGAGGACCAGCAGCATCCACGTCTGGAATGCCACCTGGTGGGCGGCCACCTCCACGTTGCCGATCCGGGCGGCGACGGCGGTTCCCACCAGGAAGGTTCCGGTGAGGGAGAGGTTGCGCACAAGGAGCTGCGAGCTGACCGCCAGGAGGCGAACGATGGACCCGGGTCGGGGTCGTAGTGGGACCTCGAGGCGACGTACCTCGCTTCCGATCCACACGATGAAGCAGCCGGCACCGGCCCACTGGGCGACGACGGTGGCCGCCGCCGATGCGCCTATGCCCATGTCCAGCCCGAACACGAGCACCAACTCCAGGACCAGGTTCAGGGCGGCGGTGCCCACCGCCACCCAGAGGGGCCTCACCGTGTCGCGGAGGCCACGCAGGTAGCCGACCCCGGCCAGCATCAGCAGCATCGCCGGTGCGCCCAGCAGGCTGATCCGCAGGTAGGTGCCGGCATGGCGGGCCGTCTCGCCTTCGGCTCCAAGCATCCCGATGAGGCCGTCGGACATGGTGGTTCCGGCCACTGCCAGGACCACGCCGAGCGTCAGGGCCAGCCAGAGGCTCTGGACGGCCTGCTCCGCGGCCCGACGCCGTTCGCCGGCTCCGGCCAGTCGGGCGACAGCGGCGGTCGTCCCGTAGGCAAGGAAGATGCACAGGCCGTAGCCGAACATGAGCGCACCCGAGGCGACCCCGAGACCACCTAGTTGCGCCGTGCCCAGGTGGCCCACGACGGCGGTGTCGGTCAGCACGTAGAGGGGTTCGGCCAGGAGCGCTCCGAGTGCCGGTATCGCCAACCCCAGGAGCTCCCGGTCGTCCTGTCCCAGGCGTGGGCGGAAACGGGGACGGGCGACCATCGGGCGAGCGTAGGACCGACCCGGGCCCATGGTCCCACTGCGCCGTCCCGTTCCGGGCGGGTGGGCGGCCCGCGGCCCGCGTAGCCTTCACGCCCATGACTGATGCCACACACGGGGGAATGAAGCCCCGCAGCCACGAGGTCACCGACGGTCCCAGCCGGGCGCCGGCGCGGGCCATGCTCAGAGCGGTCGGGATGACCGAGGACGACTTCTCCAGGTCCCAGGTGGGCGTGGCGTCATCGTGGAACGAGGTGACGCCCTGCAACCTGCCCCTGGCCGACCTGGCCAGACGCTGCAAGGAGGGGGTCGCCGAGGCCGGTGGCTTCCCGCTGGAGTTCAACACCATCGCGGTCAGTGACGGCATCTCCATGGGCCACGAGGGCATGCGGGCCAGCTTGGTGAGCCGTGAGATCATCGCCGATTCTGTGGAGGCGGTGATGCATGCCGAGCGCCTGGATGCCTTCGTGAGCTTCGCCGGCTGCGACAAGTCGCTTCCCGGGATGCTCATGGCCGCCGCCCGCGTGAACCTCCCGTCGGTCTTCGTCTACGGCGGCTCGATCATGCCCGGCGAGCACCCCGATGGTCGGAAGCTGGACATCGTGAGCGTGTTCGAGGCCGTCGGGGCCCACGCAGTCGGCGACATCGACGACGAGGAGCTGCTCTCGATCGAGCGCGCCGCCTGTCCGACCATCGGCAGCTGTGCCGGGATGTTCACCGCCAACACGATGGCAGCGGTCGGTGAGGCCATCGGCATGTCGCTTCCGGGTTCGGCCTCGGCCGCAGCGGTCGACACCCGTCGGTCCGACGTCGCCTTCGCCAGCGGCCACGCCGTGATGAACCTGCTGCACCTGGGCATCCGCCCGCGCCAGATCATGTCCCGGGGTGCGTTCGAGAATGCGATCGCCGTGGTCATGGCCCTAGGGGGTTCCACGAACGCCGTGCTGCACCTCATGGCGATGGCCTTCGAAGCCGACCTGGAGCTCGAGTTGGAGGACTTCAACCGGGTGGCCGCCCGGGTTCCCCACCTGGCCGACACGAAGCCGCACGGGAAGTACCACATGGTCGACATCGACCGGATCGGCGGGGTGCCGGTGGTGATGCAGATGCTCCTGGAGGAGGGGATCCTCCACGGTGACGAGATCACCGTGACCGGTAGGACCGTGGCCGAGAACCTGGCGATGCTGGACGTTCCGGCTCCGGATGGCGACGTCATCCATGCCTTCGACGACCCGATCAACGCCCTCGGCGGGCTGGCCATCCTCCGGGGCTCGTTGGCGCCGAAGGGTTCCGTGGTCAAGGTGGCCGGGCTGGACTTCGACCGGTTCGACGGCCGCGCCCGGGTGTTCGACGGCGAGGACCTCGCCATGGAGGCCGTGCTGGCCGGAGGCATCCAGGCAGGCGACATCGTGGTCATCCGATACGAGGGCCCCAAGGGGGGTCCCGGCATGCGCGAGATGCTGGCCATCACCGGTGCCATGAAGGGCGCCGGCAGGGGCGGCGATGCCGCTCTCATCACCGACGGTCGCTTCTCCGGCGGAACCCACGGGTTCTGCGTGGGACACGTCGCACCGGAGGCCGCGGACGGCGGTCCGATCGCCCTGGTCGCCGAGGGCGACCGCATCCTCATCGACGTCGCCAGCCACACCATCGACCTGCTGGTCGACGAGGCCACGCTCGAGCAGCGCCGTGCCGACCTGAAGGTCTTCCAGCCCCGCTACACCTCGGGTTTCCTGGCCAAGTACGCCGCCCTGGCCCAGGGCGCGGAGAAGGGTGCGGTCACCCAGGCGTAGTCCCGCTACCGGCGGCTACGGGCTGGTGGCCCAGAGGCCGGACGAGCGGGCGGCCGAGAGCATCATCCACCCCGCGGTCGCCACCGCCGCCGTCGACGACTGTCGGGCCACCCATCCGGGAACATCCAGCTTCACCTCGGCCGGGACGTGTAGGCCATCGCGGGGCGCCACGGCGCAGGTGGGTAGCCGACGCAGGGCCTCGCTCATCGCCGCCTCGGCCCGGTCGGTGCTGCCTCCGTGTGCGGTCGAACCCGGATCGACGTCTCCTGACCCATCCCCGTAGAAGACCGGGTCGCGCAGCTGGTGCCACTTGTCGGCTCCCATGACCACCACGTCGTAACCCGATGCCAGGTCGGCCACCAGTCGGGCCTCGCTGACGATCACCTCCAACCAGGGGTGGTCAGCGGCCACAGAGTCCAGGACGGCACGCCGGTCCTCCACGGTCGTCCGCCCGCCCTGTTCCTTGCCGAGGGGATCGCGTGACAGGGCCCAGACCACGCGGTCCAGGTCCCAGCGGCGCCGAGCGGCGTCGGCGATGACGAGGTGGGCCAGCGTCGGAGGGTCGAACGAACCGGGTTGGATGCCACTGCGCACGTTCCCATGCTTGCCGATCAGGTCCCCGGGTGGCGGCACGGGCCCGTTGGTCGGGCACGGCGGTTCGGCTGGCCTCCCGGCACGGGTTCAGCGATGATCGGCACGACGGGTTGTGGTCGTCGGTGCCGTCGGCGCATAATTGCGATCCATGCGGCTTTCTCCGACCACCTTCGCCCCTGAGGTAGTAGTACTGCCGTAGGCACGCGTCCTCCGCCAGACGGTTGCGTGCCCAGACCTCCCGTAGAGGGAGGTTGTTTCACTTTTCGCCCCGATTCCCCGAAAGTCAGAGCCCAATGGCAGCAGAAGAGATGGACGGCGGTAGAGCCCTGATCCGTGCCCTCGAGAACGAGGGCGTAGAGGTCATGTTCGGGCTGCCTGGCGGGGCGATCCTGCCCGTCTACGACCCGATCATCGATTCGTCGATCCGGCACATCCTGGTTCGCCATGAGCAGGGCGCCGGCCACATGGCCGAGGGATACGCACACGCCACCGGCCGTCCGGGTGTCGCCATGGTCACGTCCGGCCCGGCGGCCACGAACATCGTCACCCCGCTGTGCGACGCCTACCTGGACTCGGTCCCGATGGTCGTCATCACCGGGCAGGTCCCGACCGGCGCCATCGGCACGGATGCCTTCCAGGAGTGTGACACGACCGGAATCACCCAGTCGATCACCAAGCACAACTTCCTCGTCACCGAGGCCCAGGACATCCCGAGGATCATCAAGGAGGCGTTCCACATCGCCACCACCGGACGCCCGGGCCCGGTCCTCGTGGACATCCCCAAGGACATCGTCGACCCGGACAACCCGCGGTCGGCAATGACCTGGACCGACGACGTCACCATCGACCTGCCGGGATACGACCCGCAGACCGAGGTGGACCCGGAGGCCATCCGGGCCGCGGCTGGACTCATCCGCGCCTCCGAACGGCCGGTGCTCTACGTGGGCGGTGGCATCCTCAAGGCCCGGGCCGTTGATGCCCTGCGCGACCTGGCCGAGATGACCGGTATCAGCGTGGTCACGACCCTCATGGCCCGTGGGGCCTTCCCTGACGGCCACGACCTATGCCTCGGCATGCCGGGCATGCACGGCAACTTCACCGCGGTGACCGCCATGCAGGAGTCCGACCTGCTCATCGCCCTCGGCGCCCGTTTCGACGACCGGGTCACCGGCCGCCTGGACGGCTTCGCGCCCGACGCCAAGATCATCCACGCCGAGATCGACCCGGCCGAGATCGGCAAGGTCCGCCAACCCGACGTGGCCATCAAGGGTGACGTGAGGGTGGCCATAGAGGCCCTCGTGGCCGAGTTCAGTACCAACGGCACCGGAGACGTCGACCGTGACGCATGGAGGTCGAGGCTCAGCGGCTGGCAGGAGCGGTTCCCGTTGGCCTACGAGCCGTGGGTGCCGGGTGACCCCCTCAAGCCCCAGTACGTGATCGAGTGCCTGCGCGACGGCACCCCGGACGACACCATCGTCGCTTCCGGCGTCGGCCAGCACCAGATGTGGGCCAGCCAGTACTGGAAGTTCGACCATCCCTACACCTGGATCAACTCCGGCGGGCTGGGCACCATGGGCTTCTCCATCCCGGCGGCGATCGGCGCCAAGGTGGCCTTTCCGGACCGCATGGTGTGGGCTGTGGACGGTGACGGTTGCTTCCAGATGACGGCCCAGGAACTGGTCACGGCGACGGTCGAGAACATTCCGATCAAGGTGGCGTTGCTCAACAACTCCTACCTCGGCATGGTCCGGCAGTGGCAGGAAATGTTCTACGAGGAGAGGTACTCGGAGGTCTTCCTCTCCAAGGACGTCCCGGACTACAAGATGTGGGCGGAGTCGATGGGCTGCGTCGGCATCAGGGTCGACGATCCCGAAGAGGTGGCGCCGGCCATCGCCCGGGCCAACGAGATCGACGACCGACCCGTGGTGATCGACTTCCGTGTTGCCGCAGCCGAGAACGTCTATCCGATGGTCCCGTCGGGTGCCACGAACTCGGAGCTGATGGTGCCTCCCTTCCAGCAGGACCAGCCCCGATGAACATCCAGGCACCGGACTACCGGTACCACACGCTGGTGGTGACCGTGGAGAACAAGTCGGGCGTGCTGGCCCGTGTCGCCTCGCTGTTCGCCCGTAGGGCGTTCAACATCGAGTCGCTGGCCGTTGCTCCCACCGACGACGACATGTTCAGTCGGATCACCGTGGTCGTGGACCTCGAGTCGGCTCCCCTGGACCAGATCATCAAGCAGTTGGACAAGCTTGTGAACGTGGTCGAGATCCGTGAACTGCACCCGGGCCATGCCGTGGAGCGCGAGCTGATGCTCGTGACGGTCTCGGCCGAGCCGGATCGCCGGGACGAGATAGTCGAGCACCTGGACCGTGCCGGTGGCAAGGTCCTGAGCGTGGGCACCGATTCCATAATGCTGTCGCTCGTCGGCCTGCCGACCCGGGTGGACGAGTTCGAGGACCTGCTGCGGCCGTACGGAATCGTCGAGCTGCAGCGCACCGGCAGGGTGGCTCTGGCCACCCTGGAGGACAACGATGGCCCGGGCCGGTAGCCGGACCCCAACCATTCACCGATATCCGATCCAGACCAGCAAGCCAGGAGAATCCCGTGGCCAACATCTACTACGAGTCCGACGTCGAACGTTCGGCGATCGCCGAACGGAAGGTGGCGATCCTGGGATACGGCTCCCAGGGGCACGCACACGCCCTGAACCTGAAGGAGTCCGGGATCGACGTATGCGTCGGCCTGCGTGACGGTTCCTCATCGGCGGCCAAGGCCACCGAGGCCGGCCTCGTCGTGCGGTCGCTTGCCGATGCCTCGGCGTGGGCTGACGTCGTCATGATCCTGCTGCCCGACACCGACCAGGCTGCGGTCTACGAGGAGCACATCGCCCCGAACCTCCAGGCAGGCGACGCCCTGGCCTTCGCCCACGGCTTCAACATCCGGTTCGACCTGATCCGGCCGCCGGCGGACGTCGATGTGATCATGGTCGCCCCGAAGGGACCCGGGCACCTGGTCCGCAGGACCTACGTGGAGGGCGGCGGCGTTCCGTGCCTCATCGCCGTCGAGCAGGATCCGTCCGGTGGCGCCAAGGCGCTGGCCCTGGCCTATGCCGATGGCCTCGGCGGTGCGCGGGCGGGCGTGATCGAGACGACGTTCACCGAGGAGTGCGAGACCGACCTGTTCGGTGAGCAGGTGGTGCTCTGTGGCGGCGTCACCGAGCTGGTCCGTAGCGCCTTCGACACGCTCGTGGACGCCGGCTACCAGCCGGAGATCTGCTACTTCGAGTGCCTCCACGAGCTGAAGCTCATCGTGGACCTCATGTACGAACAGGGCATCGGTGGGATGCGCTTCTCGGTGTCGGACACCGCCGAGTACGGCGACCTCTCCCGCGGCCCACGGATCATCAACGACAGCGTGCGGGAGACCATGAGCGAGGTCCTCTCCGAGATCCAGAGCGGCCAGTTCGCCGAGGAGTGGGTGGCCGAAGCCCACAGTGGGCGGCAGAACTTCTACCGCCTGGAGGCCGAAGGCCGCGAGCACCGCATCGAGAAGGTCGGCAGCGACCTGCGGGCGATGATGCCCTGGATCAGCGCAGGCAGGGTCTCGGTCCAGGAGGCCTCAGGCGGCCAGGGCTGACCAACAGGCCCGATGACGGGCTCCTGAACGCGACAGTGGTCCGCCCCGAGGGGCGGACCACTGCAGTTTTCACCACGTTCCAGAACTGATGGGGCGGGCCGCTGTCCGCCGGTGATGCCGCCACCCTGGTCGGCGGCGCCGGGTCAGCGGAGGCGCTGGACGACCATGGCCATGCCCTGGCCACCGCCGACGCACATGGACTCGACGCCGAACTCGCCGTCGGTGTCCTCGAGGCCGTTCAGCAGGGTGGTCATGATGCGGGCACCGGTCATTCCGAACGGATGGCCGAGGGCGATCGCCCCGCCGTTCACGTTCAGCTTGTCCAGGTCGATGCCGATCTCGTCGGCCGAGGGCAGGACCTGTGCGGCGAAGGCCTCGTTGATCTCGAACAGGTCGATGTCGTCCGGTGTCATGCCCGCCCGCCCGAGGGCCTGGCGGATGGCCTGGATCGGGCCCAGCCCCATGATCTCCGGGCTGAGGGCCGACACGCCCGACGAGACGATCCTGGCCAGTGGCTTGATGCCCAACTCGGCTGCACGGGTGTCGCTCATGACCACCACGGCGGCGGCTCCGTCGTTCAGGGGGCAGGCGTTGCCGGCGGTCACGGTGCCGTCGGGGCGGAACACGGGCGAGAGCTGCGACACCTTCTCGTAGGTGGTGCCGGGCCGGATGCCGTCATCGGTGGAGACCACCGTGCCGTCCGGAAGCGTGTACGGGGAGATCTCCCGCTCGAAGAAGCCACGGGCCTGTGCGGCCTCTGCCCGGTTCTGGGACCGTACGCCCCACTCGTCCTGGTCCTGACGTGAGACACCCATGTGCTCGGCCACGTTCTCGGCGGTCTGGCCCATGGCGATGTAGACGTCCGGCAGGCCCGACGGCGGTGTCCACGCACCGGTGCCTTCCCCGGTCCGATCGGCGGTGCGACCCTCGGCATCGCTGAAGCGCGGGTTGTGGGAGCCGGTGTCCGATGCGCCGAACTGGAAGCGGCTGACGCACTCCACGCCGCCGGATACGAAGGCATCGCCCTCGCCGGCCATGATGGCGTGGGCCGCCATCCTGATCGTCTGGAGGGAGGACGAGCAGTACCGGTTCACGGTGGTTCCAGGCGCGTCCAGGCCGGCCAGCAGGCCCGCCACGCGACCCAGGTTGTAGCCCTGCTCGCCCCCCGGCTGGGCGGTGCCCCAGATGACGTCCTCGATCTGGTCGCGGGGGAGCTCGGGGACCTTCCCCAGGACCTCGTTGATGATGAAGGCGGACATGTCATCGGGACGGGCGTTCACGAAGCTGCCCTTTCCCGCACGACCGATTGCGGTGCGGCTGCTGGCGACGATTACGGCTTCGGCCATTGGAATGGTCCTCTCGCTGGTTGGTGCGTGCCGGGATCCGGCGTTCCGTCGGCTACCGACAGGTAGCCCTTGTATCCGTCGGCGAGCCTAATCCCGGGCCCCGAAGGCGGTCCCACCCGGGTCGGGTCAGCGCCTCCGCACCACCGAGACGCCGTCCCCGACGGAGAGCATGACCACGTCGACGCGGTCGTCGGCCATGACGCGGGAATTGAACTCCCGGAGCGCCACGGTGTCGTCGTCGAAGACCGACGGGTCCATGACCCGACCGGACCACAACACGTTGTCCACTACCAGGAGGCCGTGGTCCGAGAGGCGTGGGACCAGCTCCTCGTAGTAGGCGAGATAGCCGGTCTTGTCGGCGTCGATGAAGGCGAAGTCGACCGGGGTGTCGTCCGGCAGGGCACGCAGCGTCTGGATGGCTGGCGCAATCACCAGGTCGATCCGGTCCGACACGCCGGCGGCCTCCCAGTGGCGTCTGGCGATGGCGGTCCACTCCTCGGAGACGTCGCAGCAGAGCAGGCGCCCGCCGTCGGGTAGCGCCCGGGCAATGGCCAGAGCGGATGCGCCGGTGAAGGTGCCCACCTCGACGGCCAGCCGGGGCCGGACCGCCGAGACCAGCATGGAGAGGAACACGCCCTGGTCCCTGGCGACCTGCATGCGCGCCACGCCGCCGAGTTCCCGGGTGGCGTCGGACAGCGACCCGTCCACCGCGTCGCCGGCGGTGGTGTGTGCCAGCACGTAGTCGTGCAGGGCCTCTCCGAGGAAGAAGGAACGGTGGTCGGCCACGACGATGTCCTCTCCGGGTCAGCGACTGTCGGTGCCGCTGCGGAGCACCCTGCCGGGTCGGGCGTTGGTGAACGTTCCGGCCTCCACGACAGCGACACCCGCCACGAGCACCTCGTCAATGCCGGAGGCCCCGGCGTAGAGACGTGCGGCGCCGCCCGGCAGGTCGGGGCGAATGGTGACCGGGTCGCTGTCCACGGCCGACTCGTCGATGACCAGCACATCGGCATGGGCGCCCTCGTGGAGCCTTCCCCGGTCCACGAGGCCGTAGAGGTCCGCCTGGACCGCGGTCATGAGGTGGACCGCCTCCTCCAGCTCCAGCAGGCCGTGCTGCCTGACCGGCTCGGCCAGGACCCTGGTGGGGTAGTTGAAGGTGGCCAGCAGGTCCAGGTGTGCGCCGGCATCGGAGGCACCGATGACCGCCCGGCCGTCCCGCCAGATTCCCACCCTGGCCTCCCAGTCCTCCCGGCTGGCGGGCACCTCGGCCCGACCGAAGGAGGTCTGCAGGTCGTCGGCGAGGGCAATGTCCAGGAGGGCGTCGAATGGGTCGCAGCCCAGCTCGGCCGCGATGTGTGCCACCGTGCGCCCATCGAAACGGGCGTTCGCTGGGTTCACGGTGTCGAAGATCGTCAGCGCCCCCCAGTTGGCCAGCCGTCGGAGCGGGTGGTCGCCCTGGGCCAGCTCGTCCAGTCGCCTCCGTTGCACGGGGTCGGCCAGGATCCTCGTCTTCTCCTCGCGGGGAAGGAACATGACGTCGGCCCAACCCGGGATCGCATCCAGCACGAAGCCGCTGGCAAATGAGAGCCGGGCGGCGATGAGCATGGGCACGGTGAGGGCAACGACCTTGGCGCCGCGTTCGGCCGCATGGGTTCCCGCCTCCAACTTCAGGAGGCACTCGTCGACGTTTCCGGCGGTGACCTGCATGACGTTCCAGTTGAGCTGCCTGCCACCGGCGGCCAGCGACATGTCGGTGAGGAGTCGTCGTGACTCCTCGTCGACCGGGCCGCCGATTCCGGGCAGGAACTCCAGGCCGGTGCCCGGGAAGTCGACGAGCACGGAGCAGAGGTCGATGAGCTCACTGCGGGCTGCATGCCTGCTGGGTACCGGCCGACCCTCGGCGTCGTTGTGGGTGGTTGACCAGGTCGAGGAGAATCCCATGGCGCCGGCGGCCAGCCCCGCCCGCAGCAGGTCGGCCATGGCGGTCACCTCTTCGGCGGTGGCTTCTCGCCGGACCGCCTCGTCGCCCATGACCACGCGCCGTAGCGCCGAATGGCCGACCTTGTAGCCGGCGTTTATCGCCAGCAGCGGGTCGACGGCATCCAGGAACTCGGCGGTGCTCTGCCAATTCCAGGGCACGCCCTCGCGGAGGGACTCCAGCGGCATGCCCTCGACCCGCGACAGCATCCGCATCAGGTACTCACCGTCGGCCGGGTCGTCGGAGAGTGGGGCGATGGTGAAGCCGCAGTTCCCGCCGATGACGGTCGTGACGCCGTGCAGTGGCGACGGGCTGAGGGTGCCGTCCCAGAACGGCTGGGCGTCGTAGTGGGTGTGCACGTCCACGAATCCGGGACACACGATCCGACCGTCGGCGTCCAGCACGGTGGCGTCGGCGGTGTCCAGGTCCGGGCCGATCTCGGTGATTCGCCCGCCCGCGATGCCCACGTCAGCGCGGCGCCGGGGGCCACCGTCGCCGTCCACGACCCACCCGCCCCGTATCAACGTGTCGTACATGGTTCCCCCTGCGGCGCCTCCGGCCGTCCCCGGACGGTACTCACTGGGCCGGTGGGGGGCCGAACGGGGCGCCTCGGTACCCTCTCCCCAGGACATCTGACGCCGTGTCAGGCGCTGGGGCCGGGCCCCGGACAGGACGGCGACACGCCAGCACCCGGGAGAACCACCACCATGGCCGAGACCACCGCCATCGACCCGCAGGAGGAGTGGAAGCTCTTCGTGGGGGGTGAATGGACGTCAGCATCGGCCACCTACGAGATCGTGGATCCCAACACCACGGCCGTGGTGGGCCATGCACCCGATGGTTCGGTCGATGATGCGGTCGCCGCGGTCGCCGCAGCCAAGGCCGCCCTTCCGGGCTGGCGCGACACCACGCCGGTCGAGCGGGGCGCGTTGCTGAACCGCCTCGCCGACGTGCTCCGTGAGAGGGCACCCACCTGGTCGACCCTCGTCCAGGCCGAGACCGGTGCCACCATCGGGGTGGCCGAGACGATGCAGGTCGGTCCGACTCTCGCCGACCGCTACGCCCAGTACGCCATACCCCGCGACCTCGACCGAGCCGAACTTCCGGTCACCCAGGCCGCCTCGGCCCTGGGCCCCGCAGGCCTGGTCGGCGCGGTCTCCCACAGGCAGCCGGCCGGCGTCGTGGCGTGCATCACCTCGTACAACTTCCCGCTGGTGAACGTGGCCGGCAAGTTGGCTCCTGCCCTGGCCATGGGCAACACCTGCATAATCAAGCCGGCTCCACAGGACCCGTTGGGCGTGCTGCGACTGGGTGAGGCCGTGGCCGAGGCCGGTTTCCCGCCGGGGGTCGTGAACGTACTGACCACCTCCGGTGTGGATGCCTCCGCCGCCCTGGTGGCCTCGCCGGACGTGAACATGGTCAGCTTCACGGGATCGTCAGCGGTTGGAAAGCAGATCATGGCCGACGGTGCGGCATCCATGACCCGGGTGCTGATGGAGTTGGGCGGCAAGGGCGCCATGATCATGACCGAGGACGCCGACGTGAACGCCGCCGTCGGGGCGATCGCCAGTGTGTGGGGCTTCCACAGTGGGCAGATCTGCACGGCACCCACCAGGGTGATCTGCCATCGCAGCCTCTATGACCAGTTGGTCTCCACGCTGGAGTCGGTGGCCGGCATGCTGAAGGTGGGCGACGCCACGGACCGTGACACCCTCGTCGGCCCGCTGGTTTCGGAACGCCAGCGGGACAGCGTGGAGGAGTTCATCCGCGGCGGGGTGGCCGACGGTGCAACCCTGGTCTGTGGGGGCGAGCGCCCGGACCTGCCCGGGTACTTCGTGGCTCCGACCCTGCTGGCCGACTGCACGTCTGACATGCACGTCGTGCGGGAGGAGGCGTTCGGGCCGGTGGTGGTGGTGCTATCCCACGACGGCGATGACGAGGCGGTGGCTATCGCCAACGATTCCGCATACGGGCTCTACAGCTACGTGTATGCGGGCGACATGGCACGCGCCTACCGCATCGCCCGCCGCCTGGAATCCGGCAACGTGGCCCTGAACAGCATCGTGCCGCATCCGAACGCCCCCTTCGGCGGGTTCAAGGACTCCGGGATCGGCCGAGACCGTGGCATCGCCGGCCTCGAGGCCTACAGCGAGGTCCAGGCGATCTCCTGGATGGCGTGACCCGGTCGATCGCCGAACCGGCGATCCCTGGTCCGTCGTGGCCACGGCCCCGGTACTAGGTTCGCTACGTGCCCGTGGGTGGGCGCGCCACATGACCGGAGGAGACGAGATGCTCGAAGTTGGAACCGCGGCGCCAGGCTTCGCCGTGCCTGATCAGGACGGTCAGGTCGTCACCCTGGAGTCCCTGCGTGGCCACTGGGTGGCCCTGTGGTGGTATCCGATGGCATCAACCCCTGGTTGAACTATCCAGGGCGGGGGGTTCCGTGACCGAGCCCCGGACTTTGAATCAGCCGATGCGGTGATCGTCGGCGCCAGCTTCGACAACGTCGAGGCGCAGAAGAACTTCGCCGACGAGCAGGGCTTTCCGTATCGCCTGCTGGCCGATACCGACAAGGTGATGGGAGCGGCCTACCTGGCCGACCAGCCGGACAAGGGCTACCCGAGGCGCATCAGCTACCTGATCGACCCCGAGGGCACCATCGTCCGAACCTACGACCTGGCCGGCCAGGACCTGAACGAACACGCCTCGGCCGTCCTGGAAGACATACGGGCCCTCTCCTGAACCTGCTGGTTGGTTGGAGCGGGTGGTGACCGCCCCGCTGGAGGGACTTTCGGTGGTTGAGGGCACGGCCTTCGTGGCCGCGCCGTCCGGCGGGATGACCCTGGCGCAACTGGGTGCCGACGTCATCCGGTTCGACCAGGTGGGCGGCGGCCTCGACCACCGCCGCTGGCCGCTGACCGCCGACGGCGTCAGCCTCTACTGGAACGGCCTGAACCGGGGCAAGCGCTCGCTGGCCGTGGACCTGCGGGATCCCGAGGTGACCGACCTGTTGTCCGAGTTGATCGCCCGGGCCGGCAACTTCCTCACGAACTTCCCGGCCAGGGGGTGGATGTCCTACGACGAGCTGCGGTCCCGTCGCGAGGACCTTGTGATGCTCGTCATCACGGGTTCGCACGACGGCACCAGCGCGCTCGACTACACGATCAACTGCGCTGTCGGCTACCCGGCGATGACCGGTCACCCGGAGGATCCGCGCCCGGTGAACAACGTCCTTCCGGCCTGGGACCTGGTCTGCGGGCAGATGGCGGCCCTGGGCCTGGTGGCCGCCGACCGGCACCGCTATCGGACCGGCGAGGGCCAGCAGGTCACCATCGCCCTCTCTGACGTGGCGCTGGCCACCGTGGGGTCCCTGGGGAACCTGGCCGAGGCTCAGGTCAACGGTGAGGTCCGTGGTCGGGTCGGCAATGCCATCTACGGCGCCTTCGGACGGGACTTCACGACGTCTGACGATCGGCGTGTGATGGTGGTGGCGATCACCCCCAAGCAGTGGCGGGGCCTGCTGGAGGTGACCGGCATGGGTACCGGGGTGGCAGCCCTCGCCGACGAACTGGGCGTGGACTTCGACGACGAGGGTGCGAGGTACGGGGCAACGGGGCGGCTCTGCGACCTCTTCGGTCCCTGGTTCGCGGCACGCACCCTCGCCGAGGTGGCCGACGGTCTGGACGCACACGGTGTGTGCTGGGGCCCCTATCGGACGGTCGCCGAACTGGTGGCCGAGGATCCCCGGTGCTCGACTGCCAACCCCCTGTTCGCCGAACTGGACCAGCCGGGCGTGGGTACGCACCTGGTTCCCGGATCCCCGTTGGCATTCGGTGGTTCGGGCGACGCTGCCGGGGGAGTCGCCGACAGGGGTTCGCAGGTGGCGCCGCTGCTGGGCCAGCACACCGTGGAGATCCTGACAGGCGACCTTGGCCTCACCTCGGCCGAGGTGGGCGCTCTCGTCGACCGGGGAGCGGTGGCGACCGCCGACTGACCCGCCGATCCGGGTGCTGCTCAGGCTCCCCAGGTCACGACGCGCCAGTCCAGCACCGGGACGACCTCGCCACCGCTGTCACCGTCCACCTCGACCCTCACGGCCCGGAGTCGACCGCCGGCAGCGGACTTTTCGTCCAGCAGTGTGTGGTGGCAGGTCAGCACATCGCCTTCGAACACGGGGGCCAGATGGTCGCAGGCCTGCCAGCCCAGCACGGTGGCCGTGTCCGGCAGCATCCGGGCGAGGGAGGCCTGGGCCAGGCCGATGGTGTGGCCCCCGTAGACGAGGCGTCGGCCGTCGGGTCCCAGCGCCGGATCCCGGTGTACGGGAGCCTGGTTCTGGGTGAGGCGGGCCAGTTCGGTGGCCAGGCCGACGGTGTCGCGCTCCATGTCGCTACGTCGGACGCCGACGCTCCAGTCCCGGACGGCCACGGGGCCCAGCGGCGTGGGATCCCAGTCGGTCGGGACCCGATCCACCCAGTCGTCGAGTCGGATGTCCGCGTCGACGCCTCCCAGGTCGTCGTCATGTCCGGTCAGCGTGTCGGCATGGCGGAACCGCAGCATTGCGCAGCGCTCGTAGTCGGCCACGGTGGCGCCGTCCTCGACCCGCACGGTGTGGATGCCCAGCAGGGCCAGGCCGCGGGCCGGGCGGTCGGGGCGTCGGCTCAGTTCGGAGAGGCCCCTCACCTCGACGGTGGTGTGGAGGGTCTCGCCGTGTCGGATCGGCCGGTGCAGGACGACGCCGCGGTAGAAGAGGTTGGCGATCACTCGACGGGTCGCCACCGTGCTCTGGCCGATCGACACGTGGAGGACGAGCGCCGGGTTGACGAGGGCACCCGGCTGACCTGTTACCGCTTCGGCGAGTGGGTGGCTGAGCGAGGTGGCCAGGGGGTCGCCGCAGATGGCCTGGTAGATGGCGGCTTCGCCGGGTCCGATCGTGACGGCCGGTGCCGGCTGGAGGGACTGCCCGACGACAAGGTCGTCGAAGTAGGGGCCGGGATCATGGTCCTCATGCATCCGGGCAGGAGCGTCATCTGGCACGGTCCCACTCTGGCAGGCACGGGTGGTAGATGCGTGATCCGGGTGGGTGGGGTTCCCGGGGCGATGCCACCGGGGCGCCGTGGGAGGGGTCCGGGTCGGCTTATTACCCGATGGTCATCGTGGGCAGGCATTCGGTATGGATGTGCTATCTGGAAAATAGATAGATAGGTTCTCTAACAATCATCGCTAAACGCTGGAGCGCGGCGGATGGAATTCCTACGATCTCAGGGCAGGCGAGATTTCGACATCCGCGGAGGGGCAACCCGTCCCATCCGGTCGAGGTGTCCGAGGGAATGAGGAAACCGTGTCAGATGCAGTGGTGAACCTTTACGTTGACTCGCAGGCCATGAACTGGGTGGACGCCGCCCTCTGCGTGGGCAGGAGCGACCAGTTCTTCGCTCCCTTCGCCGAACGTCCCGAAGCCAGGGTCCGTCGGGAGGCGCTTGCCGCAGAGTTGTGCGCGGCCTGTCCGGCGATGGACTCCTGTCGCCAGTACGCCCGCGACAGCCGTGAGCTGGGATTCTGGGGTGGAGAGTCGGAGGCCGAGCGGGCCACTGCCGGATTCGCCCCGACCACGCCCATCATCGGGCGCCGCCAGGTGGCCGCCCGTCGCGCAGCCGCCGCACTAGCCGAGGTGGGCTGAAGCCCCATAGCGAAGACCCTCGTCGGCCATTGGGCGCCGCCGGGGGGAGCTCTACGGGCAGGCGGGCGCCGCCCGGTCAGAGACCGAGGAAGCCGCCGCCGTCGACCACCAGCGTCTGTCCGGTCACGAACCGTGCCATGTCGCTGGCCAGGAACACCGCAGCCGGACCCACGTCATCCACCGGGTCGCCGATCCGACCCAGCGGCGTCCGCTCCAGCAGTCGCTCCTGCAGGACCGGGTTCTGGCCGTACGCACGCTCCATCGCCGGGGTGACGGCCACCGGTGCGATGCAGTTGACGCGGATCCCGTCGGTTCCCCATTCCAACGCCAGCCCCTTGGCCATGCTTCGCTGGGCCGCCTTCACCATGGCGTAGACGGGGAGGCTGGCGCTCCCCTCCATGCCGGCCGACGACGTCATGAGGATCATCGAGCCGCCAGCGTCACGCAGATGCGGGTGGGCCGCTCGGGCCCCTTCGAACGGCGCCCGTACGGCCGTGGCCAACATGGCGTCCCACTGGTCCTGCGCCACGTCCTGGATCAGGGTGGGGCCACCGGGTGGGGCGATTGCGTTGTGGACCATGCAGTCCAGCCGTCCATGGGCCGCCACGGCCGCATCCACGGCGGCCCGGAGGTCGTCGGCCGAGGTCACGTCACAACGGACGCACCGGACATCGTGTCCGGCCTCCCGGAGGTCGGCGGCGGCGGGCTCGCCGGTCTCGGGCCGTCGACAGGCCAGCACGATCGCCGCCCCGTGGGCCGCCATGGCCGTTGCCATCCCGAGGCCCAGGCCTGAGGCGCCACCGGTCACCAGCACCACGTGTCCCTCCAGAAGTCGGCCTCCCGGCGGGCGGCCTGCCGGGAGGCGACCCGGCATCGGATCCGGGCTCACGGCGCCATCCAGACGCCGCCGTCGACCACCAGCGTCGCGCCGGTCACGAACCGGGCCGCCGGATCGGCCAGCAGGTCGAGCAGGGGGGAGACGTCCCCGTAGGCGTCCCCCGGTCGACCCAGGGCCGGACCGGTGAGCGATGTGGACGCCGATATCCCAGCAGCAGCTTCGGGTGGATAGGCGAGCTCTGGCGCCACGGCCAGCACCGCCGTGGTCAGGCCGTCGGACCCCCACTGCCTGGCCGCGCTCTTGGCCAGGGCCCGGATCCCCTCGGAAGCGGCTGCGGACCCGACGAACCCGGCGGCTCCACCCATGGCGGCGGTCGGAACGACCCACACAAGGCGTGCACGGTCCGAGAGGTGCGGCCGAGAGGCCCGGGCCACGGCGAACGCCTCGGCCATGGGCACCTCACAGGCCTCCACCCACTGCTGCGTTGACTGGTCGACGAGGGGCACGGGGTTGGCCGGGATCGGCGGAACGTGGACCACGAGGTCGGGTCGACCGATCAGGCCGACGCCGGTACCGATGCCCGTGCTGATGTCGGTGCCGGCGCCCGCCTCGATGCCCGTCCCGGTACCGGACCAGCCGTCGGCCCGTACCGGCACCACCTGGGCCACCACGTGGCCGCGGTCCACGAGGCCGTCGTGCAGTCCATCGGCGAGCGGTCCGTCGCCGATGAGCAGGGTCCGGGTCCCGTCAGCCATGGGCTTCCGGGCTCAGGGGAAGATTCCCCGCTGCCGGTAGACGACCTGCAGGCGTCGGAGGGCCACCGCATATGCGGCATCCCGACGCGATGCGATGTCCAGCTCGGACCGGATGTCGGCCACCTCGTCGCAGGCCTTCCACAGGATCTCCCGCAACTTGAAGTCCACGTCCTCCAGTTCCCAGCGCTGCGCCGACCGGTTCTGCAGCCACTCGAAGTAGGAGACGACCACGCCACCGGCGTTCACCAGGATGTCCGGCAGGACGTCGATGCCGCGCTGTTCGAGGATCTTCTCGGCCTCCAGCGTCGTCGGACCGTTGGCTGCCTCGACAATGGCCCGTGCCTGGATGCGCCCGGCGTTCGCGGCGGTGATCTGGTTCTCCAGGGCGGCCGGTATGAGGAGGTCGGCCGGTACCGACCAGAAGTCCTCGTCCTCTATCCACATGGCGCCCGGGAAGCCGGCCACCGATCCGTGTTCCCGGACCCAGTCAGCCAACTCGAAGGCGTCGATGCCGTCCTCGTCCGTGATGGCCCCGGCGTGGTCGGCCACCGCCACGAGCCTGGCCCCGTGCACCTGGAGGATCCGTCCCGTGGCGCTTCCCACGTTGCCGAAGCCCTGGATGCTGACCGTGGCACCGACGAGGTCGAATCCGACCTCGTCGGCCCAGTGCTGGAGGCAGAACACGACTCCCTGCCCCGTGGCCTTCTCGCGGCCTGGGCTGCCGCCCGTCTCCAACGTCTTGCCGGTGACGATCCGCTTGACGTTCTGGCGCTCCGTCGCCCCGGTGGAGTTGGCGTACGTGTCCATCATCCAGACCATCGACTGGGCGTTGCTGCCCAGGTCGGGGGCGGGGATGTCGTGGTCGGGACCGATGTTGGTGCCCAGGGCGTGGGTGAACCGCCGGACCACCCGCTCCAGTTCGTCGGTCTCGAGTGCCGTCGGGTCGAACGAGATGCCGCCCTTGGCGCCACCGAACGGGATGTCGCAGAGGGCCGACTTCCATGTCATCCAGGAGGCCAGGGCCTTGACCTCGTCCAGGTCCACCATCGGGTGGAACCTCACCCCGCCCTTGTACGGGCCCAGCAGGTTGCTGTGCTGGATCCGGTAGCCACGGAACACCCTGTACGAGCCGTCGTTCATGCGGACGGGGAAGTTGACGATGATCTCGTTCTTGGGCTGCGAGAGGATCGACCGGAGGTCGTTCGTGAGGTCGATGACGTCGGCGCCACGGTTGAACTGGTCCAGGGCTGTGGCGAAGAGGCTGGTTTCGGACATCGGGGACCCTCGGGTCGGGTGGGGAACGCCGTTGATCCCCTGCTGCCCGGTGACGCTAGTCGCAGGCCTCCTGTGGTTGGGCCGGCGGTCTAGCGCCGAGCCGGCAACCGATCCACGATCCGTGGCAGGACCGCGACCAGAAGGCCCCCCACCGCCGTACAGACCGCAGCAGTCAGCCACGCCGACGTGGGTGGAATCACCAGCTCGAAGTAGTCGCGGGGGAATGACCAGACCATGGTCAGGGCGTACCAGGCAGCCATTGCGCCGGCCAGCCCAACCTTCCAGGGACGGAGAGGGCGGCTTATGCCGAGCAGCACGACGAGGCTGATGCCCAGGAGCGTGAGGGTGGCCGAGGTACGGGCCGCCTCCAGGGTGGCGTCGCTGCGGCGGACCACCTCGTAGGCCGCGAAGGTGGCGGCAGCGGCCGCCGTGCCGGCCGGCACGGCGAAGCGGAGAACCCGGGGCAGGAACCCCGGCCTGACCAGGGAGGCATCGGGTGCCAGGGCCAGGAAGAAGCCGGGTACCCCTACGGAGATGGTGCCGATGAGGGTCAGCTGCTTGGGCAGGAACGGGAACGGAACCCCGAACAGGCCCACGAGGGCTGTCAGCAGGACCGCATAGGTGGCCTTGGTGATGAACAGGTTCGCCACCCGTTCGACGTTGTTGATGACCCGACGGCCCTCGGCCATCACCCTGGGCAGCGTCGAGAACTGGTCGTCCAGCAGGACCAGTTGGGCTACCGCCCGTGATGCCGAGCTACCCGAGCCCATGGCTATGCCCATGTCGGCGTCCTTCAGGGCGAGCACGTCGTTCACTCCGTCGCCGGTCATGGCCACCGTGTGGCCCCGGGACTGCAGGGCGTCGATCATGGCCCGCTTCTGGTGTGGTGTGACGCGCCCGAACACGACCCCGGCGACCACCGCATCGGCCAGGGCTTCCGGGTCGTCGGGGAGGTCCCTGGCGTCTATCCAGTGGTCGGCTCCGGGCACGCCTGCCCGGCGGGCCACAGCGGCGACCGTGGCGGGATGGTCGCCGGATATCACCTTGAGGCCCACGCCCTGCTCGACGAACCACGTCAGGATCTCGGGTGCCTCGGGCCTCACCGTGTCCTCCAGGAGGATCAGGCACATCGGCAGTCGGGCAGCGGGAAGGGTCTCGGGATCGCACGTACCGGCGCTCGAGCGGGTGAGGACCAGGACCCGCTGGCCCGTCTCGGCCAGCTCGGCGACCCGTTCACGAGCGACCGCCCACTCACCCTTGGGCAGCAGGATGTCGGGAGCGCCAAGGTGGAACGTGGCCCCGCCGTCGAAGTCGGCTGCCGCCCACTTGCGGGCCGATGAGAACGGAACCACCGTCGTGGCGGTCCAGTCGGGCGCATCCAGGGAGGAGGCCAGGGCGGCGAGCGTGGCGTTGGGCGCGGGGTCGGCAGCGGCCATGGCTCCCACGGCACCGGCTGCCTCGCCGGCCGTGATGGCGCCGATCGTCTCGATGCCGGCGAAGGCGATCTCGCCGGTGGTGATCGTGCCGGTCTTGTCCAGGCAGAGGATGTCGACGCGTGCCAGGAGCTCCACCGAGGCCAGCTCGCGGGCCAGCGCCTTGCGCCTGGCGAGCGCGATGACCCCGACGATGAACGAGAGGCTGGTCAGCAGGACCAGGCCGTCCGGGACCATGGCGACGGCGGCGGCCACCGTGCCCCGTAGCGCCTCCTCCCAGAGGTCCTCGGTCACGAGGAGCCGGATCAGCAGCAGGCCAGCTGCCGGGGGGATGATCACGGTCAGCCACCGGAGGATGGAGTTCACCCCGGACCGGAGTTCGCTGTCCACGAGGCTGAAGCGCCTGGCCTCTTCGGCGAGGGTGGCGGCATACGACTCGGAGCCGATCCCCGTCGCCAGCACGTGCCCCGTGCCGGCCGCCACGAAGCTTCCCGACAGGACCCTGTCACCGACCGCCTTGTCCACGGGGTCGGCTTCGCCGGTCAGGAGGGACTCGTCCACCTCCAGGCCGAGGGCGTCGACCACCAGGCCGTCCACGACGACCTGGTCTCCGGGCCGTATCGCCAGCAGGTCGTCGGCCACCACGCCTGACACGCCGATGTCGGTGGCGGTTCCGTCACGCACCACCCTGGCTCCGGGAGCCGAGAGGACGGCGAGGTCGGTGAGGGTGCGTCGGGCCCGGAGTTCCTGGAGGGTGCCGATGATGCTGTTCGAGACGATCACGCCTGCGAAGAGGGCATCGCCGGGGAACCCGGCTACGAGGATGAGCGCGAAGAGGGCGCCCATGATGGCGTTGATCGGGGTCAGGACGTTGGCCCGGAAGATCTCGCTGGTCGTCCTGACCGGAGCGTCAGGAACGTCGTTGACCCGTCCGTCGGCGACGCGTTCGGCCACCTCGACTGTGGTGAGGCCGCCCAGGCCAGGGGTGCCCTGCACGGTTGTCTCCGGTGTGTCGTCCACGGTGGCCGATCGTAGGTGGGCGGGCAGTCCGGTCAGGACCGGTCGTCCTCGAACCGGTAACGGTCCTCGACCATCGTGAGGCGATGCCTGGCGCCCGGCAGGGTCGGATCGTTCGTCTCGTATCCGCCGTCGCCCTCCCACATGGCGACCGGACCGTTGTCGGTCCGTGCCATGTGCGTCTCGTAGAAGGCCGGCTCGGCTGCGAACATCTCGGCCAGCGCCACGGCGACGTCGGTGTAGCCGGCCAGCTGGTTCAGCGTCATCCAGGTCGGCGGCGCCAACTCGATCTCACCGGCATCGCGCCGGGCCATCGCGTCGGCCGGACGCATCCACTCGTGGTCGGTGATCTCGCCGTCGTCGATGGTGACCGACCCGGCGTCGCCCTCCAGGCGGGCGGCGAAGAAGAAGGTGGCGAACCGCTTCGGCATGACCGGTGGCGGTATCCAGCGGGCGAACCAGACCATTTCGTCGGGGTCCACGGTCACCGATGCCTCTTCGGCCGCCTCCCTCACCGCTGCCGCGGCGGCCGTGGCCAGCTCGTCGGCCCTGCCGTCCTCGTCGAGCACCTCGTCGGCCCCGTCGATGCGGCCGCCCGGGAACACCCACATGCCGCCGAAGGCGATCTTCGAGTTCTTGTGGAGCATCAGGGTCTCGATGCCGTCAGGGGTGTCCCTCAGGACGACGACGGTGGCTGCCGGGATGAGCTCCGTCGAGCCGTGCTCGTCGTGCTGCCGGGCGTAGGCGTCGTAGCGCCTGTGGTCCCGGTGCTCCCGGTCCGACTGGGGGTTGGTCATCCCACCACCCCGGCTGTACGCAGTTCGTCGATCCGGTCGCCGCGCCCGGTCTCGGCCAGGATCTCGTCGGAATGCTGTCCGAGGGTCGGGGCGGCCGGCTCACGCAGTTCGGTGGGGGTACCGTGGAAATGGGTGGGAGGTCGGTGGTGGCGCACCCGACCGGCCGCCGGATGGTCGAACTCGGAGAAGATCCCGTTGGCGATCACCTGGGGATCGTCCCGGATCTCGTCGACGGCACGCACGATCCCGAACGGCACCTGGTTGGCTTCCAGCAGCGCCTCGGCTTCTGACACCTTGAGCTTCGTTGCGTTCTGGCGCACGGCCCGGTGGACGGCCATCGCCTTCCCGCGGTTGGCGGTCCGGTCCCTGACGGTTGCGAGGTCGGGATCCGAGCTGTCCACGCCCATCGCCTGTGCCAGGCCGTGGAATTCCTTGTCGGTGGGCACCGTGACCGCGGCGAAGCCACCGTCGAACGCCAGTGGGGTGTTGTTGGCGGCGACGGACTGGGGTCCTGAATGGTCGCCGTCCAGGATGACCTCGTGCTCGGCACCGTCCACGAACAGGAAGGCGATGCAGGCGTCCAGCATGCTCAACTCAAGGTGCTGGCCGCCGGCACCCCGACTCCGTGCGAAGAGGGCGGCGGTGATCGCCTGGCACGCCGTGTAGGCGGTGACCTTGTCGCACACCAGTTGCTTCAGGAACTTGGGCTGGTCGTCGTTCAGGCCGGTCTGGCTGGCCGCGAGGCCCGACTGTGCCTGGATGACCGTGTCGTAGACCCGGCGGTGGCTGTAGGGGCCGGTGGGTCCGAAGCCGGTCAGGTCCGCGTAGACGATGTCGGGCCGGATGGACCGGATGTCGTCGTAGGCGACGCCGAGTCGTTCGGCCACGCCGGGTCGGAAGTTCTGGACCAGCACGTCGGCGTCGGCGACCAGGTCCCGGAGGATGGCCAGCCCGTCGTCCTGCCGGAGGTCCAGCACGATCGACCGCTTGCCCCTGTTGGCGGCCTGGAACATCGCCGAGATCCCGGCGACCGTGCTGCCCAGCCAACGCACCACGTCGCCGGTGGGAGCCTGTTCGACCTTGATGCAGTCGGCGCCCTGGTCGACGAGCATTCCGGCGGCGAGTGGCCCCGTGAGGGCGACGGACAGGTCCACGATCCTTATTCCGTCGAGGGGTCCGCTCATGGGTCGACGGTAGCCGTGGCGTCCCGGGCTGGGCGTGCCGGGCGGGACCCATGGGCGGCCCTGACGACAGGAGCGCCCGGAAGCGCCTTCGGCCAGCCGTCTGGCCGTCAGGCCGTCAGGCCGAATAGACAGGAGGCCGGTCGACGATGGGGGTACTGCAATGCTCGAGGAACTGGACGGACGGGTGGCCGTGGTCACCGGGGCGGCTTCGGGCATTGGCCTGGCCATGTCGGAGGCCTTCCTCGCCGAGGGCATGCATGTCGTCCTCTCGGACCGCGACGAGGCTTCCCTCGACGTCCAGGTGGCGAGGTTGGCCGAAGCCGGGGGTTCGGTCTCCGGGGTGGTCTGCGACGTGGTCGATCCGGAGGCCGTCGCCGCCCTGGCTGATTCGGCCTGGGACCGCCACGGAGCCGTTCACCTCCTGTGCAACAACGCGGGCGTGGGTCCGGCAGGACCGATGCTGCAGACGACGCCGGCGGAATGGCGGTGGACCTTCGACGTGAACGTCCTAGGTGTGGCGCACGGCGTCACGACCTTCGGCCCACGAATGGTGGAGGCAGGTGTCGGACACATAGTGAACGTGGCGTCTCAGGCAGGCGTCATGACCACCGACTTCCTGGGCATGTACTGCGCTTCCAAGCACGCAGTGGTGGGTCTCTCCGAGGCGCTCTACCGCGAGCTGGAGCCGACGGCCGTGGGGGTGTCCTGCCTCTGCCCGGAGCTCGTACGGACGGAGATCTTCGACGTCGGTCGGCTCCGACCCGACTGGGTGGACGTACACGGGTCAAGCGGAGAGACGCAGGCTGCCCTCGGCGAGATCCTCGACGAGCGCGGGATCGAACCGGCTGAGGTGGCGACACGGGTGGTCGAAGCCGTCAGGTCCGGTCGGTTCTGGATCTTCACCCACGACGTCACCCTGGGGGTGGCCATGCGCAGGTTCGAGGACCTGCAGGCGGACCGGAATCCTTCGGCCATCGGCTAGGTGCTCCCGGCGGGCGGGCTCTGGTTGCCGTGTCGGTCTTGCTGCAGCGACTCTCAGCCGCCGAAGCCGTACCTGGCGAAGTCGACCTGTCCGGTGGCCATGGCGGCCATGAACCCGCCGTCAATGTCCAGGTTCACGCCGTTCACGTAACTGGCGGCGCGATCGCTGCCCAGGAACGCCATGGCTGGGGCCATCTCGGCGGCGGCGGCCAGTCGACCGATGCCCACGTCGGCGGTCATCTCGATGGCGTTGTCGCCCATCGCCTGGCGAAAGTCGACCATGATCCTGGTGTCGGTGACTCCGGGGCAGATGCTGTTGATCCGTACGCCGGCCTTGATGGCGGTGACGGAGCGCCACATGGTCCAGTACTGGACGCACTCCTTCGAGAAGCCGTAGCCGTCGCCGATCAGGTCTTTCCGGCCGTCCAACCAGGTCTCGGCGGCCGCAAAGTCCCCGGTGGCGAGGAGTTCCCCCAACTCTGAGACATGGTTGGTCCAGCCACCACCTGCCAGCGAGGCGATGTTGGTTACCGACCCTCCTGACGGGATGCGGTCGAAGATCGATTCCGTGAGGTGGCGGAGGCCCAGGAAGTTGACCCGCATGACCGTGCGGGCGTCGAAACGGGTACCGCCGGGGATGCCGGCGCAGTTCATGACGGCGTGGATCCGGCGCGGCAGAGCGTCCAGCACGCCGTTGATGGACGTTGGATCACCCAGGTCCACCCTCGCTGACGAGGCGACCGGTCCGGTGACCTCGGCAATGTCCAGGGCGTGGACCTCGGCTCCTGCGTCAGCCAGCAGCGCTGCGGTCTCGGCGCCCATGCCTGTGGCTGCGCCTGTGACGACCACGGTGCGGCCGGTGTAGTCGAAGGGGCTGGTCATGTTCGGGGGCCTGTTCTCTCAGGGGTCTTTCTGGGACCTGCAATGGGACGTCTGTCTCCGGTTGACCGCCTACCGCCCGGAGAACGTCATTGGCGAGGTCGGCCCCGCCGACATGTCCAGGGCGGTCACTTGCCGGGGGTCAGAACGGTGCGCGGTCGAACCACGCTGATTCTTCGCGGAGCCGTCGGCTGAGCCAGCCGTCGGCTGTACGGACCAGGTCGTGGTGGTACCAGCCGCCCGTGAACCAGGTGTCTCCGCCCGGTAGCCGCATCGGGTTGTTGAACATTGCGGTCACCCTGGCTGTGTCACCCTGCAGATCCACATCCAGGTTGGCCACCAGGTGCTGGGTCATCTCGAAGCCGGAGAGCCCCTCGTCCAGGAACGCCACGACCTCGTCCACGGTTCCGGCGATTCCGCCTGCCGACGTGTAGTCGATCCCGGCGTCGGTCGTGAACACGCTCCGGTAGAGGTCCCAGTCCCGGCGGTCCACGGCGGTGGCGTAGCGGGTGAGCAGGTCCCCAATGGCCACCCGGTCTGTGAGCAGTCTGATCGGATCGATGGTCATGGCCCGAATCTAAGCGGCCGACGGCTACCGGCCCGGATCGGGAGGGAGGCCGATGCACCGCGTAGGTTCGGGCCGATGGGATCCACCGACGCTGACCTTGCCGAAATCGACCTCTCCGACGTCGACCCGTTCTGGTCGGGGCCGATGGTCGACCGGTACGCGGGTTTCGCCACCCTTCGCCGGGAGGACCCGATCCGCTTCTTCGCTGAGGTGGGGAACGACTTCATTCCGGCAGGGCCCGGCTACTGGGCCATCACCCGCCATGCCGACGTGATCGAGGCCAGCCGCCACCCGGAGTGGTTCTGCTCGGGAGAGGGAACCAACATCCCCGACCTGCCACCGGAGTTCCGCGAGTTCTTCGGGTCCATGATCTCCATGGACGACCCCCGCCACGCCCGGCTCCGCAAGGTGGTGTCGGCTGGCTTCACGCCCCGGATGATGCGGACCCTGGAGGACGGCGTCGAGCGGACGGCCGCCGCGATCGTGGATGGCCTGGCCGCTCGGGGTGAGTGCGACTTCGTGACCGAGGTGGCGGCCCGCCTTCCGCTGGCGGTCATCTGCGACATGATGGGAATCGCCCCTGATCGCTATGACGAGGTGTTCAACCACTCCAACGTCGTGCTCAGCCAGGGCGACCCGGAGTACATCCCGGTGGATGTCAACCCCCTGGAGGCGTTGCTGGGCGCCGGCGCCGGCCTGGCGGCCATCATGCACGAGACGGCCGAGGACCGACGCGGTGGTGACGGCCAGGACCTCACCTCGCTGCTTGTGAACGCCGAGGTGGATGGCGAGCGGCTCACTTCCGACGAGTTGGCGTCGTTCTTCGTGCTGCTCTGCGTGGCAGGCAACGAGACGACCCGTAACGCCATCTCCTGGGGCCTCCACTACCTGACGGAGAACCCGGTCCAGCGTGACCGCTGGCTTGCCGACATCGACGGGGTGACACCCACCGCGGTCGAGGAGATCGTCCGGATGGCCAGCCCCGTCACCCACTTCCGTCGGACGGTGACCACCGATGGCGTGCGGTTGGGGGGCCACGAGTTCAAGGCCGGGGAGAAGGTGGTGCTCTGGTACAACTCGGCCAACCGGGACGAGGCGGTGTTCGATGATCCCGACCGGTTCGACGTGAGGCGTGACCCCAACCCGCACGTGGGCTTCGGTGGTCCCGGCCCCCACTTCTGCCTCGGGGCGCACCTGGCCCGGCGGGAGGTGGGCGTGATGTTCCGGCACCTGCTCACCAGGCTGCCCGACATCCGTTCGACCGCCGAGCCGGATCGGCTGCGAACCAACTTCGTGAACGGAATCAAGCACCTGCCGTGTGCATGGACTCCGGCCTGAACCCGTCTGACTGGCAGCGTCCGTAGGCGGTCAGACGGATGATCCGGTCCGGGCATCGAGCATGGCGACCATGCCGTCCCGCCAGGTAACGGTGCAGGGACCTGTCAGGGACCGCCGTCGGGTGGGGTCGGCGGCGCTGCCGGGCTGGCTTCCCGGAAGGTCGTAGTAGGACAGCTCGGGTTCCAGCCCCAGGCGTTCGCCGAACAGGGCACACCACTGTTCGGCCGTCACGGTCTCGTCTCCGCACCAGTTCACGATCGTGGCCGGTGCCGCCGCAGCGTCCAGGAGCGGCGCCACCTGTGCCGCCAGGTCGTCCTCGTGTATGGGGGAGTACGGGGACTGGTCGGGCGACCTCAGTGGAACCGTCCTGCCGGCTGCGATGGCGTCGCAGTGGTAGGCGGGGAGGCCGCCGTTGGGTCCGTAGCTGGCGTTGATCCGGGCGATGGTCGTCGGCAGGTCCAGTGCCCGCGCCATGGTGCGGGCAACCGCCTCCTGGCCGACCTTCGAGACGGCGTAGGTCGGGCTGTGGGGCGCTGTCGGATCGCCCAGGGCGTCGGTTTCGAGATAGGCGTGCCAGGGGTCCTCGTGGGGCCTGTAGACGGTGTTCGTCGAGGCGATCAGGGCGGCCTCGGCGTTTCGGCAGTGCGCCATGAGGAGGCCGGTGGCTTCGGCGTTGGCCCGGATGGCCCGGTCGTAGTCGGGGGTGGGACCCTGCCAGGCGGCGAAGTGGACGAGGTGGGTGAAGTCCGTCGGCAGGTCCCCGTAGTCGCCGGTCTCCAGGTCGGCCAGGTGTGTCTGCACCCCGATGGCCTCGGCCCGCTCCCGGCTGCCGTCGGCTGAGTAGCGGGCCACCCCCCACACCTCGTTGTCCCGTGCCAGGAACCTGGCCACCGGATGGCCGATCTGGCCGGTCAGGCCGGTGATGAGGATCTTGCGGTCCGAGGGCATGGCCCCGACGCTAGGACGGGTCCGGGAGCCGGACGACACCCAGGGCGAACTCGCCGGCTGCCGCGTAGTAGAGCCACCGCTCACCGTCGTCGTCCAGGACGAACGGGTCCCGTAGGCCGTTCTGGGGTTGGAATGCCGGACCCCGGGTGGTGGGCTCCACCGGTAGGTCGGCTCCTTCCCAGGGTTCCGTCGGGCGAAGCACCTCGACCGGTTCGGATGGCGTCCAGTCGGTCCAGTCGTCACGGAGGTCGACCCGGCACTCCATGATGCGCTCGGGGGCGTCACCAGCCCTCGTGAACCAGACGCGGAGGTGGTGGCCGTCCACCAGGACGCCGCTGTGCCGGATCTCGACGTCGTCGAACAGCGTCGGTCCGTATTCGAAGGCGGAGAGCCCGTCGGCGGAACGCACCAGCTGGGATGGCATGGACAGCCCGTACCACCACCCGTCCCAGGCGAAGCCCCGGTGGTACGAGGGGGAGATGGCCGGGCCGTCCAGCAGCGGGAGGAAGCGTCGGCCGTCGACTGAGGTGGCCACCAGCGTGTGCTGGTCGTAGGTGGGATATGCGCCCCAGGAGGGTAGGTGGCCTCCGGCTGGGGGCGAGACGTGGCCGTGGAACGTCATGCGGAGGGTTCGGCCCTCCTTGTCGACCTGGACGTCAGGCGAGGCCACGTGCCGGTTCGGGTGGTCGACGGGCAGGACCGGTGCGGCATCCGCTGCGTTGAGCACGTCGCTCGAGACCAGGTGCCATGGGCCTGTGGGCTGGTCGGAGGCTGCCAGGCGGATCGAGGCTCCCCGGTGGTGGGCGAAGTAGAGGAGGTAGGCGCCGGGTGGATCGGGAAGCCAGGTGGGACAGCGGATGACCGACGGCCCCTGCACGTTGAAGTCCCCGTGCTCGGTGGGGATGCCCTCGAGGTTCCTCGGCAGGACGACATGTCGTTCGCTCAACGCCGCTCCTCGGGCCGTGGGCCTCGACGGTTGGGATGTACCTTCGGGCCGACCGTACGGGAGGGAACCAGATCATGTTGGATCGAGACGGGGTGGTGGCACTCCACGACCTGACCGGGCGGGTGGCGATCGTGACCGGTGGGAGTCGGGGCATAGGTAGGGCGGTGGCCGAGGCGTTCGCCGCCCAGGGAGCCAGCGTCGTGGTGTCCAGCCGGAAGGCCGACGCCTGCGATGAGACCGTGGCCACCATCCGTGCCGCCGGTGGCGAGGCCCTGGCCGTTCCGGGCCACGTCGGAGACCTGGGCGACCTGGAGAGGCTCGCCACAGCGACGGCCGATGCCTATGGCGGGATCGACATCCTGGTCAACGGTGCGGCCAACCCGGTGGCCCAGCCAATCGGGGAGATCACCCCGGAGGCATTCGCCAAGTCCTTCGACGTGAACGTACGGGGTCCGCTGTTCCTGTTCCAGGCCTGCCTGCCCCACCTGCTGGCGTCCGAGCACGCATCGGTGGTCAACGTGATCTCGGCTGGAGCGTTCATGAACACTCCCGGGGCGTCCATGTACGGGGCGGGCAAGGCGGCACTGCTGCACTTCACCCGGTCGATGGCCGCCGAGTACGCCTCGCGTGGCATCCGTGTCAATGCCCTGGCCCCGGGGTCGGTGGATACGACCATGGTCCGCAACACCGGCCCCGAACGCACCGCCAGCATGGCCCGGTCCAACTACATGAATCGGCTGGGCGAGCCCGACGAGATGGTCGGGGCGGTGCTCTACATGGCGTCGGATGCCGGCAGCTTCATGACCGGCCAGTGCCTCACCGTGGATGGTGGGATGGTCCCGGCGCGCTGAGCCCGGATGGCGGGATGGTCCCGACGCGGTGACCACCGACCCCTCGGTTCCGTCTGCCCGACCGGGGTTGGGGATCGGGCCTCCCGCTAGGGTTACCACCTGATCTGACGGACCGTCAGGTCCAGTCACACCCTGATCGAACTACCCCCTGGAGCAGACCATGGCCGGCCATCTGGCAGGAAAGAACATCGCCGTCACCGGTGCCGGGAACGGGATCGGCCGGGGCATCGCCCTGGCCTGCGCCGCTGAGGGCGCCAACGTCATAGTCGCCGACTACGGCGTGACGATGGACGGCAGCGACCCGTCCAGCGAGGTTGCCGACGTCGTGGTGGACGAGATCAGGGCGGCGGGTGGAACGGCGATAGCGGTGGCTGGTGACGTTTCGGAGATGGCGGTCGGACAGCGCATCGTCGACACGGCGGTCCAGAACTGGGGAACCATCGACGGCGTGGTCTGTGTCGCAGGCATCGTGCGGGAGCGGATGCTGTTCAACATGAGCGAGGAGGAGTTCGACCACGTGGTCGGCGTCCACCTCAAGGGCCACTTCACCCTCTACCGGGCGGCCTCGGCGGTCATGCGGAAGCAGGAGACCGGCGGCAGCCTGGTCGGGTTCACGTCCGGTGCCTTCGTGGCCTCGACGGCACAGGCCAACTACTCGGCGGCCAAAGGCGGAATCGTGTCGCTCACCCGCAGCGCCGCCTTCGCCCTCAAGCGCTACGGCATCAACGCCAACTGCATCGCCCCGGCTGCGATGACCCGCATGTCGGAGAACGTGCCGTTCGAGATCGAGGCCGGTGGTCCCGAGGCGATCGCCCCCCTGGCCGTCTACCTGCTCTCGGACGCGGCCCGGGAGACGACGGCCCAGATATACACCTGCACCGGGAAGCGGATCGCCGTCTGGAACCAGCCGGAGGAACTGCGGCACATGTCGGCCGACGACGGCGAGATGTTCACGGTGGACGAGATCGTCGAGAGGCTCCCGACCGCCATCGGCGCTGAGGAGATGCCCATGTTCGCCGACCTCGAGCGGCGCATGAAGGAGATGGCTGAGAAGAAGGCGGCCGAAGGAGCCGGGGCGGCGTCATAGGCACTGCCGCCGAAGCGCCTACCCTCCTGTCATGACCGCTCCCCCCTATGTCGAGGGCCATGCCCTGCTGGACGGCCGGATCGTGGTCGTCACCGCCGCTGCCGGTGCGGGCATCGGCTTCGCCGTGGCCAGACGGGCGGTCGAGGAGGGCGCCACGGTCGTAATCTCCGACGTCCACGAGCGACGACTGGCCGAGGCTGCCGATGCGCTCGAGGCGGTGTCCGGATCCAGACCCCTGGCCCGGATCTGCGACGTCCGCGATGAGGCCGACGTGCAGGGCCTCATGGATGCCGCTGTGGCCGAGCACGGTCGCATCGACGTGCTGGTCAACAACGCCGGCCTGGGCGGCGACACCCTCCTCGTGGACATGCCGGACGACGAGTGGGACCGGGTCCTGGACATCACGCTCACCGGCACCATGCGCTGCACCCGGGCCGCCCTGCGGATCATGGAGGCCCAGGGCCACGGCGTGATCGTGAACAACGCCTCGGTGGTCGGATGGCGGGCCCAGACCGGCCAGACCCACTACGCCGCGGCCAAGGCCGGTGTGATGGCCCTCACCCGGTGCTCCGCCATGGAGGCGGCAGGGTCCGGGATCCGGATCAACTGCGTGTCGCCGAGCCTCGCCATGCACCCGTTCCTGGCCAGGACCAGCAGCGACGAGTTCCTGGAGTCCCTGGTGGGCGGCGAGGCGTTCGGCCGGGCCGCCGAACCGTGGGAGGTGGCCAACGTGATCGTGTTCCTGGCCAGCGACTACTCGTCGTACATGACCGGCGAGGTCGTTTCGGTCTCCAGCCAGCACCCCTAGCCGGACCCGTCGGGGTCCGTCAGGCCAGGCGCCAGTCGGCCTTCCAGTCGGATTCGTCGCCTGCGGCGAGGCTGTCCACCCGACCAGAGCGTGACAGGGCCAGCAGGTGTGCGTACACGGAGGCACCGGCGGCCTTGTGCAGCTCCGGGTCAATGTCGGCGTAGAGCCCCTCCACGATCGAGGTGATGCCGCGTGGGCCGTCGGCAAGTGCGTCCACGATCTGGCGCTCGCGCATCCTGCGATGTTCGATGAGTGCCGTCACGTACGGGATGGGATCGGTGATGGCTGGCCCGTGGGTCGGCCGGTAGGTCGTCTCCGGGCGGTCCAGGAGGCGCTCCAGGTTGTGCAGGTAGTCGTTCAGGTCTCCGTCGGGTGCCGGGACCACCGAGGTGGACCAGCCCATGACGTGGTCCCCCGTGAACAGCGTGGCCTCCTCCCGGAACGCGAAGCAGAGGTGGTTGGAGATGTGGCCCGGCGTGTGGAGTGCCTCGAACGTGAAGCCGGCACCGGTGATCACGTCACCGTTCGTCGTCACCACGTCGGGGACGAAGTCACGGTCGCCCGATCCCTCACCGTCCTCGGCTTCCGGCTCGTCGCCCGCCTCGATGGCTCGGCGGACCCGCTCGTCGTGCGCCCGGATGGCCTCGGCGGGGTGCGGGCCGAAGCCAAAGGTGGCCGCTCCCGTGGCCTCCTTCACGGCCGCCGCCGCGGGGGAGTGGTCGGGGTGGGTGTGGGTGATCAGCAGGTGGGTGACTCTCTGGCCCTCCACGGCTCGTAGCAGGGCAGCCACGTGGTCGTCGTCGGCAGGACCCGGGTCGACGATGGCGACGTCGCCACCGCCGGCCGGGCCGATTATGAACGTGCCCGAACCGTGGTACGTGAACCTGGACGGGTTGTTGGCCACCACCCGGCGAACGAGGGGCGACACCTGTTCCACCTCGCCATAGGGCGGGGTCTCCTCGGTGCGGAACTCGGGGGCCATGGTGGGATCCTGCCCCATGGCCGGGGCCACCGTCGCTATGGGCGGCGCCGGATGCCCCGAATCAGGTCGCGCACTCCGACTCGCCGATCTCGGCCACGTACGGGCCAGTCTCGTCGTAGTCCACGTAGAACTCGGGTCCCTCGTCCGGCGTCGGGAACTCGTCGAGGTCCTTCAGGCCTGCGGCAACCTCGGCGACACCGCCGGAGCGTTCCAGCCAGTTGATGAACTGCTCACCCGCCTGACGCTCGCCGACGTACCTGCTGACCACCCGGACGGTGGCCTCGGCTGCGTTCTTGGCCGGCAGCCTGAGTGCCTTCTTGCCGAAGTGGATCTGTTCCTGGCCCACGTAGCCGCCCAGCAGCATCTGGTAGCCGGGAGCCGGCTGGCCATGCGCTCGACGTTCGGCGCCGAAGAAGCCGATGTCGGACGTGTGGTGCTGGCCGCAGCTGTTGGTGCAGCCGGAGATGTTCACGCGCAGGCCACCCACCTCGGCCAGGCCGGCCTCGTCCAGGGCGGCACCGATGGCGCTGGCCAGGCCGCGACTCTGGGTGACGGCGAGGTTGCACGTGTCGGCGCCGGGACAGGCCACGACGTCGCGTGACAATTCGGCGCCCGGGCGGGCCATGCCGGCTGCCACGAGTCGCTCGTAGAGGGCCGGCAACTGCTCCTCGGTGAGGTCCCGGAGGACCAGGTTCTGCCGGTTGGTGACCCTCACGTCCACGTCGAACTCACGGATGATCGATGCCACGGCCCGGAACTGGCCGGACGTGACGTCGCCCAGCTCACACCAGGCGTAGGCCGAGACGGTGCCGTTGGCGGCGCCCCGGACCACGTTGGCCTCCACCCACCGGTCGTAGTCGCTCCTGGCCCCGAGGGTCACGGGGGTGCCCTGGCCCATGGCGGTGGGGGTCACGCCGGCGGCCACTCCGGCCGGCTCGTCGCCCCATTCGGTGACCACCGGTGGGATGCCCCCGGGCCAGGTGGCCGAGGCGGGCAGCAGATTGCGGATGGCCAGGACCCGGCGCCGGACCTCGTCGATGCCCAGCTGGTCCACCACCCACTTGAGGCGGGCCCTCAGCTTGTTGTCCCGGTTGCCGGTCTGCTCGAAGACCCTGAGCACCGCTTCGATGGTGGCCAGGAGGTCCTCCTTCGGAGTGAAGTCCTCCAGGGCGAGCGCCGGGAACGGCGTGGTGCCGAGGCCGCCCGCCATGTAGACCCTGAACCCCCGTTCCACGCTGCCGTCCTCGAACGTGCGGGTGGCTCCGATCACGCCGACGTCGTTGAACATGGCCTGGCCACAGTCGGTGTCACAGCCCGAGAAGTTGATCTTGAACTTCCGCGGTAGGCGCTGTGCCAGCGGGTTGCGGACGAAGTGCCGGTAGGCGGCTTCGGCCCACGGGGTGATGTCCAGGACCTCCAGCGGGCAGGCGCCGGCCAGGTGGCAGCCCTGCACGTTTCGCACGGTGTCGCCGCAGGCTTCGCGGGTGGTCAGCCCCACCTCGGCCATCCTTCGCATGACGGTGGGGATCTCGGCCAGCTCAACGAAGTGGAACTGGATGTTCTGGCGGGTGGTGATGTGACCCCATCCACGACTGTGGTCGTCGATGACGTCGGCCAGCAGGTCCAGTTGGGAAGCGGTCATGGCGCCGTACGGAACCTTCACCCGCACCATCTGGTTGGTGCCGCCCTGACGCTGGCCGTAGATGCCGTTGTTCAGCCGGAACACCCGGAACACGTCCTCCGGGACGCGACCGGCCTGGTAGTCGGCGAGCATTTCCTCGAACTTGGTGATGTCGGCTTCCATCTCGGGATGGATCGGTGACACGTCTGTCGGGTCGGTGAGCTGTGTCATGTTCGGCTCTCCTCTGGCGGGTGGTCGGTCGGGGTGGGTCAGCGGGATGAGGGTTCGGCCACGGTGGCATCGGCGACGAGTCGTTCCAGCCCGGCCTCATCCGTCACGTCGAGGCCGGCGACGGTCCCGATCACGAGGACGGCCGGTGCGTTGACGACCTGGCCGTCGAGCTCGGAAAGGGTGGTCCGCAGCGTCCGCTGGGCGGTGGTCGTGGCGGATTCGATGGCGGCCACGGGGGTCTCGGGATCCATGCCGCCGGCGAGCAGGCGTTCGGCGATGGCGGCGGTTCGCGATGCACCCATCAGCACGATCAGGGTGGTTCCCAGGCGGGCCAGGGCGTCCCAGTCGAGGTGGCGTCCTGCGATCGGGTCCTCGTGGCCCGTTACCACCGTGAAGCCGCCGGCGTGGCCGCGCATGGTGACCGGGATGCCTGCGGCGGCCGGCCCGGCCACCGCCGAGGTGATGCCGGGGACGACGGCCACCCGGATGCCGGCCCGCCGGAGCGCTCCGGCCTCCTCGCCGCCGCGACCGAAGACGAACGGGTCGCCGCCCTTCAGGCGTACGACGGTGTCGGCACGCCTCGAGGCGTCCACGAGCACGTCGTGGATCCGGTCCTGTGCGTCGGCCGGTCCGCCGGGGCGCTTGCCGACGTCGATCACCTCTGCCCACGGTGCGATCAGGTCCAGTATCCGTGGGTCCACCAGCCGGTCGTGGACGACCACGTCGGCGGCCTCCAGCAGCTTCAGTGCCCGCACGGTGAGCAGGTCCGGGTCGCCGGGGCCGGCTCCCACGAGGTGGACGGTCACAGCACGGCCTCGTTCGTGAGGGGGTCGTCGAGTCCGACGGCGCTGCGGATCCGACGGCGGGCCGAGTCCAGGTCGCCCGCCCTGACCAGCTCCAGGAGGTGGTCGTCCAGCGCCGCCTCCCAGCCGGCTGACTCGGTGCTGCCTGCGGCGGTGCGCAGTTCCGTGCGTACCTCGGAGGCCAGCGTCAGGACGGTCGCGTGCTCGGGGCCGATGGCACCGTCGATGGTGCGGCGCAGCCAGGCGGCGACGGCGGGACTGCGACCGTTGGTGGACACGGCCACCTGGAGGTCGTCGTGGGTGGTGACCGCCGGGAGGGTGAAGGAGCAGTGCTCGGGGTCGTCCGCACTGTTCAGCCAGACGTCTGCGGCCTCGGCGTCCCAGTAGACCTGTCCGTCGACCGTCGGGTCGCCGGTGGTGGTGACGGCCAGTCGGTAGGAGGCCACCTCGCCGCGGCGGTATGGGCGCTGGTGCCAGCGGACCCGGTGGTCGTCGGTGATCTCGGCGACGGCTTCAGGGGCCACCACGGTGACCTGTGCTCCGGCGGCCAGCAGTCCGCGGACCTTCCTGGCGGCGACGGCGCCACCGCCCACGACGAGCGCCCGGCGACCGTTCAGGTCCAGGTTCACGGCGTAGGGAGAGGTGGTCGTCGGTGTGCTCACAGGTGCAGTCCGCATTCGGTCTTGGCCGATCCGGTCCAGCGGCCGCTCCGCGGGTCCGCTCCGGCGGCGGGTCGTTCGGTGCACGGCCAGCAGCCTACGGAGGTGTAGCCGAGGTCGAAGAGGGGGTTGCGAATGACGTCATGGCCCTCGACGTAGGCATCTGCGTCGGCGGCCGACCACGCTGCCATGGGGTTCACCTTGACGAGGCCGCGGCGGTCCACCTCGACGATCCGTGCCGAGGTGCGGTCCCCGCCGTCGTCGCGACGTAGCCCCGAGAGCCAGGCCACCTTTCCTGTCAGCGCCCGGTCCAGTAGGTCGACCTTGCGTGCCCCGCAGCAGGCTTCCTGCCCGTCGGCCCAGACGTCGTCGGCGTCCGGGTCGGGTCGTTCCACCCGCAGGTGCAGCGAGTAGCGGGACTGTGCCCGTCGCAGTACGTCCAGCGTCTCGGCGAAGTGGAATCCGGTGTCCAGGAACACGACCTCGATCTCCGGGTCGACCGATACGGCGAGGTCGACGAGCAGCGTGTCCTGGAAGGAGGTGGTGACGCAGAGGGAGCCGCCGAACATGGAGACCGCCCAGCGGATGATGTCGACCGGGTGGGCGGATTCGAAGCGGGCGTTGAGGCGGTCCAGGTCCGGGATCGCCGGATGGGCAGGCGCCCCCCGGCGCCTCAGGACTACGGGGGTGGTGGTCAGTGTCACGGGCTAATCCTGATAAATCCGATAGGTATGGTCGGGATTAGGTTCAACCTACAGACGTCCACCAGGTAATCAACACTATTCCGATCGGTTTAGTCAGGATTACGGGACCCGCCCCGGGCCGCCCCGAGTTGGGACGGGTGGGCCAGACTCACCGGATGCGACGCTCCATCGACGACTATCCGTTCCAGGCCTCCGACTATCCGCCCGACTACGAGGAGGACGAGCTCACCCCCGTCTCATGGGCAGTCGGCATCTGTGACGACTACGCGGACGCGGAACCACGAGTGATGCTCACGTTCGAGGAGGTGGGTCGAGCCGGCCAGGGCCTGGTGGGGCACCTCTCTCCCGACATCGCCAGACGGTTGCGGGTCGCCATCCGCGACGCCCTGGCCGAGATCGGTCAGGACGTGGGTGCCTGATCCGGGCGGTCAGCCGGCAGCCGGGAGGCCACGGATCTTCTCGGCCACGTACTCCACGAAGAATCCCTCGTAGCGGGCCTGCAGGTCGGGAAGGCGCCAGTCCTCGCCGGTGACCGTCCCGCGGCAGACGGCCGTGCCGCACCCGCACTCCAGGCGGTAGCCGTCGGTGCGGTCCATGGCGTAGTCGTGGCAGAGCTCCTCGTCGACGGCGATGTCCCTCATGGCCACGTAGACGACCTGGCCCCGGAAGCCCACGTTCGCGTCGCACGAGTGGTTGATGCGGATGGCCGTCTCGTCCACCTCGTCGGCGGTGCGTGGTGAGAGGTACAGGTCGTCGTGGATCTGGAGGCTCTGGTCGCCGATCTCGTCGGTCAGCCGGAACACCTCCTCACGGTGCACGATGTGACCGGCCTTGACCGCCACTATCCGGCCGGCCTCGATGGGCTGGACGGCGAACACCCCGCGGCCGGCCACAGCACCGTCACGGACCTCGATGCTGGGCGAACGCCAACTCCGGATGGGCGCCATGTCCCCGAACCGCTCAGGCGTCGCGGTCGGCAAGGCCCAGGTAGGCGGGACCCTCCCCACCACCGTGGACCTCGACGCTCGTGCCGGTCACCCAGCGCGCCAGCGGCGAGGCCAGCACGAGGCACATGTCGGCTACCTCTGACGGGTCACCCAGGCGCTTCATGGCGAGGTTTCCGGCGATAGCGGCCCGGCCAGTCTCGTCGCCGTAGAACTGCTCCGACTCCTCGGTCAGGATCAGCCCGACGGTCACCGTGACGACGCGCACCTCCGGGCCCCACTCGTGGGCCAGCGTCCGACCCATGTTCTCCAGCCCGGCCTTCGCCGCCCCGTAGGCCACGCCGTGTGGGTTCGGGCGGCTTCCGCTGACCGAGGAGATGTTCAGGATCACCCCACCGCCAGACGGGTTGGAGGGTTCCACCATGGCCCGTCTGGCCGCCTGGCTGAACGTCATCGGTCCGGTCAGGTTCAGGGCCAGGATCTTCTCGTTGAAGCGGGGTGAGACGGTGGCCGAGTCGGCCGGCGGTGCGCCTCCTGCGTTGTTCACCAGGACGTCCAGGCGACCGTTGGCCTCCACGGCAGCGTCGACCACCGCCGACACCTCGTCCGGTTCGCGGACGTCGGCAGCCACGAACATCGCGCTCCGTGTCCTGTCCGATGAGGTGACGGGGGAGTCCGGCGCGCTGCGGGCACAGATGACCACGTCGGCGCCGGCATCCAGGAAGGTCGTGGCGATGACCCTGCCCAGGCCCCTGGTCCCGCCGGTCACGATGACCGACCTTCCGGTGAAGTCGAGGGGATCGGCGGGGGACCGGGTGGTGCTCACGGAGGGCACGCTACCCGTGGCGTCGACGGGTGGCCGTTCCTGTCGCCGAACGGCCGCCAGAGCGTGGCACGTGACCGATTCCACTATCTGACACTCCGTCAGGACTAGCCGTCCGGCCGCACCTCGCCTACCGTCGGGCCCATGCCCGACAAGTTGATGACAGAAGACGAGGTGGTGGACCAGCTCGAGAGCTCCATGACCATCGGCATCGGCGGCTGGGGCTCCCGACGCAAGCCCATGTCGCTGGTACGGGCCATTGCCCGCTCGGATCTGAAGGACCTGACCATCGTCAGCTACGGAGGGCCGGACATCGGCATCCTGTGCGCCACCGGCAAGGTCCGTCGGGCCGTCTACGGCTTCGTCTCCCTGGACTCGATCCCTCTCGAGCCCCACTTCCGACAGGCCCGCCAGCTCGGCACCATCGATTTCACCGAGCTGGACGAGGGCGCCTTCTACCTGGGCCTGCTGGCTGCCGCCCACCGGATGCCCTTCTACCCGACCCGTGCCGGCCTGGGCAGCGACATGCTGACCATGAACCCGGAGCTCAGGACCGTGGCCTCGCCCTACCCCGACGCCGACGGCGTGATGGAGGAGTTCGTGGCGATCCCGGCCCTGCGACTGGACGTCTCGCTCATCCACATGAACCGGGCCGACAGGGGCGGCAACGGGCAGTTCCTCGGGCCCGACCTCTACTTCGACGACCTGTTCGCCAAGGCGGCCGATCGAACCTTCATGTCCTGCGAGAAGGTCGTACCGACGGAGTCGCTGCTGGACGAGGGGACGTTCCACACGCTGAAGATCCCCAGGATCTTCGTGGACGGCGTGGTCGAGGCGCCACGGGGGGCCCACTTCACCGAGTGCCCTCCCGACTACGAACGCGACGAGGCGTTCCAGCGTGAGTACGCGGCGACGGCCCGTGACCCCGAGGCCTGGACGGCGTTCGCCGAACGGTTCGTGCACGCACCCAGCCACGCCGAGTACCTGAAGAGGGTGGACGAGCGGACAGCCGAACGCGACGCCGAGGGGGCCGAAGCATGAGCGCCGCGACGGACCCGGCCACGCTCGACGAGATCTGCGTCGTGGCCATCGCCGAGGCCTTCCGTGGTGACGGTGAGATCCTCTGCAACCCGATAGGCACCACGCCGATCATCGGCGGCCGGCTGGCCCGGGCCACCTTCGAACCCGACATGGTCATGACGGACACGGTGTCCTTCCTGGCTGCCAACACCCTGCCCGTCGGGGATCCCGACGCTCCCCGCATCATCGAGGCCTGGATGCCCTACCGGGACATCTTCGACCTGCTCTGGTCCGGCCGACGCCACGTGGTTATGGGGGCCAGCCAGATCGACGCCAGCGGCAACCAGAACCTGGCCGCCATCGGGGACTGGCGCAGGCCCAAGGCCCAACTGCTGGGCCTTCGCGGCGCCCCCGGGAACCTGGTGAACCACGTCACCAGCTACTGGGTGCCCAACCATTCGACCCGGAGCTTCGTGCCCACCGTCGACGTCGTGTCCGGTCCGGGCTACGACCGGGTGGCCGGCCTGTCGGCCACCGTACGTGCCAACCACGAGGTCCGTCGGGTCGTCTCGAACCTGGGCGTGTTCGACTTCGCCAATGACGAGCGACGCATGCAGGTCGTCTCGGTCCACCCCGGGGTCACCATCGACCAGGTGCTGCAGGCCACCGGGTTCGAGATGGTTGTGGGCGACACGGTCGGCGAGACCCGGTTGCCGACCGAACCCGAGCTCCGGCTGATCCGCGAGGTCATCGACCCGCGGGGCCTCCGCCGCGCCGAGTTCGGCCGCTGAGGCCCGCCGTGACCGATCCGACGCCGGCTCCAGCCGACCCCCGGCTGCACACCCGGTTCTGCGACCTGGTCGGCGTCCGCCACCCGATCGTCCAGACGGGCATGGGATGGGTGTCCGGTTCCCGGCTCACGGCGGCCACCGCAGAGGCCGGCGGCCTCGGCATCATCGCAGCAGCGCCGATGACCTTCGACCAGATGGTCACCGCCATCGACGAGGTGAGGGCGGCCACCGACGAGCCGTTCGGGGTGAACCTCCGGTCCGACGCCGGCGACATCGACCGCCGGGTGGCGCACCTCGTCACCGCCGGAGTGCGAGTGGCCTCCTTCGCACAGGCACCCGACCGTCGAACGGTGGACACGTTGAAGGCGGCCGGCGTGGTGGTCATACCCACGATCGGTGCCCGCCGCCACGCCGAGAAGGTCGCCGAGTGGGGCGTGGACGCCGTCATCGCACAGGGTGCCGAAGGGGGTGGGCACACGGGCGTCGTACCCACGTCCCTGCTCATCGGCCAGGTACTGGATGCCATCGATATCCCGGTCATCGCCGCCGGTGGGTTCACCGACGGGCGGGGCCTGGCCGCGGCCCTGGTCTGGGGTGCCGACGCCGTGGCCATGGGCACCCGGTTCCTGCTCACCAGCGACAGCGACGTACCCGATGCCATCAAGGCCATCTACCTGGCCACCCCGGTGACCGGAACGGTGGTCACCCGCTCCGTGGACGGCGCCCCCCAGCGTGTGGTCGCCACCCCGATGGTGGAACGCCTCGAGCGCTCCCGGCTGTTCGCCTTCCCGCGGGCTGCGCGCAACGCCCTGAGGTTCCGGAGCCTGACCGGCACGCCCATTCGTGGGCTGCTGGCCGAGGGGCTCCGCATGAAGCGCAGCGGAAGCCTGACGTGGGGACAGGTGGCGATGGCCGCCAATGCCCCGATGCTCACACGGGCCACCATGGTTGACGGCCACCCGGAGGTGGGCATCCTGCCGACCGGCCAGGGGGTCGGCTCGATAGACGAGCTGCCCAGCTGCGCGGATCTGGTCGGGCGGATGGTGGCCGAGGCCGGTGCCGCCCTGGATCGCCTCTGCGGTCCCCGCGACTAGCCGGTGGACCTCCGCTTCACCCCAGCCCAGCAGGCCTTCCGCGAGGAGGTAGCCGGCTGGCTGGCAGCGAACATCCCGGCGGAACCGCTGCCATCCATGGACACCCCCGAGGGGTTCGAGCGGCACCGTGAATGGGAGCGGGTCCTCCACGATGCCCGCTGGTCGGTGGTGGCGTGGCCGGAGGCCTACGGCGGCCGTGGTGTGGGGCTCGTGGAGTGGCTGATCTTCGAGGAGGAGTACTACCTGTCTGGTGCTCCGGGCCGGGTCAGCACGAACGGAATCTCCCTGCTGGGACCCACCCTGTTCGCGTACGGCACCGAGGCCCAGAAGGACCGCTTCCTACCCCGGATGGCGTCCGGAGAGGAGCTCTGGTCCCAGGGCTGGTCCGAGCCGAACGCCGGAAGCGACCTGGCCTCGATCACCACCCGGGGAACGAGGGACGGCGAGTGGTTCGTCCTGGACGGCCAGAAGACCTGGTGTACGCGCGGTGCCTGGGCTGACTGGCTGTTCTGCATCGTTCGCACCGACCCGACCTCGCAGCGTCACAGCGGCCTCTCGTACCTGCTGGTGCCAGCCGACGCCGACGGCCTGGAGCGCAGGCCGGTAGGTCGCCTGGACGGTGAGCCGGCGTTCGCCGAGTTGTTCTTCGACGGCTGCCGGGTGCACGAGTCCAACCTTCTGGGTACCGAGGGCCAGGGTTGGAACGTGGCCATGGCGACGACGTCCAGCGAGCGGGGGCTGAACCTCCGGGCGCCTGGGCGCTTCCTGGCGGCAGCCGACAGCCTCGCGGGGCTCTACCGGGAGTTGGCAGATGACGGGGCCGCCGACCGGTCCCTGCTGGACGAGGTGGTCCGGGCCTGGACGGGTGCGCAGGCCTACAGGTGGCAGACGTACGGAACCGCTGCCCGGCTCATGGCTGGCGGAGAGCTCGGGTCGGCCTCATCGATGATGAAGGTCTTCTGGTCGGAGCTGGACGTCGAGCTGCATGCCACGGCGCTCCGCCTGCTCGGCGACCGCGGCGAGCTGGTCGCCGCAGCCCCGGATGCCGTGGACGGTGGTTCGTGGATGGCGGGCTACCTGTTCGCCCTGTCGGGCCCCATCTACGCCGGCACCAACGAGATCCAGCGAAACATCATCGCCGAGCGGGTGCTCGGCCTCCCCCGGAAGTGATGGCCGGGTAGCACTATGGACTTCACATTCTCCGAGGACCAGCGCCTCTTCGCCGGGACCATGAGCGACATCCTCTCAGCCGACTGCCCGCCGGAGGCCGTTCGCGCCTCCTGGGAGGATCCCGGCGCCCGGGTGCCCGGTCTCTGGGAGACCCTGGGCGAAACCGGCGTGCTGGGTCTCACGGCACCTGAATCCCATGAGGGCCTGGGCATGGACGAGTCGGACCTGGTCCTGCTGCTGGAGGAACTCGGCCGGGCCGCCTGTCCCGAGCCGGTGGCCGAGCACGTCGCCGTCGCCGTGCCGCTCCTCCGGGACCACGGATCTGCTGAGCTGAAGGACCGCTGGCTGGGCCGTGCCGCCACGGGAGACGTCGTCCTCACGGCGGGCTCGCCGGTGGACGACCTTGTGCTGGCTGCCGCCCGGGCCGATCTCTTGCTGCTGGGCGTCGACGGCTCCCTGCATGCCGTGCCCGCCGAACTGGCGACCTGCACGGGACAGCAGAGCGTGGATGCCTCGCGCCGCCTCGCCCGGGTGGAGTGGACCCCGTCGGATGACACCCTTCTCTCCGATGATCCGGCGGTGCTCGAGGAGTGGCTTGACCGTGGGGCCTGGGCGGCGGCCGCACAGGCAGTGGGAGTGGCCCAGACGCTCCTGGACATGACCGTCGCCTACGTCGCCGACCGTGAACAGTTCGGGAGGCCGGTGGGGGTCAACCAGGCGGTCAAGCACCACTGCGCGAACGTGGCCATCGACCTGGAATTCGCCCGCCCGATGGTGCAGGTGGCGGCGTGGTCCCTGGCTTCCGGTGGGAGCCCCACCGATGGTGGGTCGGTCTCGATCGACGTGTCCATGGCCAAGTCCCTTGCGTCGGACGCGGTCGATCGGGCCTGCCGGGTCGCCCTCCAGTGCCACGGTGCCATCGGCTACACGATCGAGTACGACCTCCAGCTGTGGCTGAAGAGGGGCTGGGCACTCGCCTCCTCCTGGGGTGGCAGCCGCCTGCATCGTCGACGGATCGCCACCGGCCTGGGCCTGGCGGCGGGTGGATAGACCCGACCGGACTCCGACGGAGCCAGCCGACCTGCACCGGACGGCCGGTGAGCCGCCAGACTGCAGCCCCATGAGCGACCGACCCGCCGACATGGCGTCCGCCCGTCAGGCAGGCCTGGGCCTCGCTGACGAGGTGAGGGCCCTCATCGAGGACGTGAACCGGTCAGCGCCCGACGTCGACTCCCTGGAGGCTGCCCGTGGGCACGTGGCGGCGGCCCGGGCAGCGTTGGAGTCGCCGGACCGCCGGCGCTGGTACGAGGTTCCACTAGACGAGATCGACGAGGACCTGACCATCCGCCTGCGTGAGGAGGCCGGCGACCACAGCCTGTTCCGGGGCGGTCGCAACCCCCTGGCCCCACCGCTGCGGGTATCGGCAGGCGTGGACTCCGACGGAGAACCGGTCGTGGTCGGCGAGGTCCGCCTGGAGAGGTCCAGGGAGGGGCCACCGGAACGCGTCCACGGCGGCATGGTTGCCGGCATCTTCGACGACGTCCTGAGTGGTGCGCCGGGTCTCGTGGACGCCGGTCCGGTGGTCACGGGACGGTTGTCGGTCCGCTACCGGCGGCCCACCCCGTTGGACGTCGAGCTCCGGTTCGAGGCCAGGGTGGTTCGGCACTCGGGTCGCCGACTGGTCGCCCGGGCCCGGTGCCTTGCGCCGACCGCCGATGGCGGGACCGAGGTGACCGCCGAGGCCGAGGCGCTGTTCGTGGCCATCCCCAGGCGCTCCCAGGAGGGCACTTCCGAGCCGGCGGCCGGAGGGTGAACGGGGCTATCGGCGTGCCGCCGACCATCTGCTTCCTGTGCACCGGCAACGCGGCCCGCTCCGTGATGGCCCGTGCGATGTTCGCCGACCGGGCACCCGGCTACCGCTCTGTCGGTGCCGGCACCCTCGTCATAGAGGGACTGCCGATGAGCAACAGGACCCGCACCGCCATGGCCGGCCTGGGCGTGGCCGATCCCGACCACCGCAGCTCCCAGTTCGGCGCCGACCATGCCGGCGCTGACCTGGTGGTGGCGATGGAGCCCGGCCATGTGGCGTGGATACGCCGCCACCATCCCGAGGTCGCCGACAGGACCGCCACGCTGCCCCGGCTGGTCCGGGACCTTCCCCCCGAAGGGCCCCTGGAGGAACGATTGGCCTCGTTGGGCCTGGCCACCGTCGAGATCGGGGAATGGGAGGAGGTCGTGGACCCGGCCTCGGGGGAGCAGGCCGACTTCGACGCCTGTGCCGCCACGCTCGACGACCTGGTCGCGACGCTGGTCGATCTGCTGGGACCGGCGTGCTGAACATCCGACGGATGCCGCCCCACCGTCGGGACGGCTTCCTCCTGGCTGCAGCCTGCTTCCTCATCGGGATCACCTTCGGGGTGTTCGCGCAGAGTGCCGGCCTGGGGCTCGGGAAGGCATCGGCTCTTTCGCTCCTCACCTTCACCGGGGCGTCACAGTTCGCAGCGGTATCGGTGGTGGTGGGTGGCGGCACGACCGCCGCCGCTGTTGGTGGTGCGGTGCTCATCGGGGCACGCAACGCCCTCTACGGACCTGTGGTCGGCCCGTTGCTGAGAGGTGGACGCCTCCGCCGCGCCATCGGCGCCCACTTCGTGATCGACGAGACCACCGCCATGGCCAGCACTCGGGATGGTGCCGACATGGCACGCGATGCCTTCTGGTTCACCGGGCTGTGGCTCTTCGTCTTCTGGAACGTCGGAACGGTGCTGGGCGTGGTGGCGGGAGGTGCCTTCGATGATCCCGGGGCCCTCGGCCTGGATGCGGCGTTCCCCGCCGCCTTCGTGGCAATGCTGGCCCCCCACCTGCGTACCCGTCCCGGTCGGGTGGCGGCCATAGGTGGGGGAGCCATCGCCCTGGTCGCGGTGCCGACTACGGCGGCCGGCGTCCCCATGCTCCTGGCCGTCCTGGCCGTCCTACCGGCGTTGTGGATCCAGCGGCGCAGTGGTGGATCCCCGACCCACGACGAGATTGTGGGGTCGGCCCCGTGACCTGGACTGCGGTGCTGGCGGTCTCCGGTGGCGCCTACCTCTTCAAGCTCGTCGGCGTGATGGCAGGGAACCGCTTCGCCAGGGCCCTCGAGCCTGTGGCCGGCCTGATTCCGGCGGCTCTCTTCTCGGCGATCATCGCCATCATGACGGTGGCCGATGTAACCACCATGGCCTTCGATGCCCGCCTCGTAGGTGTCGGGCTGGCGGTCGTCGCCGTCCGACGGCGCGCCCCCTTCGTCGTCGTCGTGCTGGTGGCCATGGTGGCCACGGCACTGGTTCGCCTGCTGGGCTGAGACCGGACCGCCAACCGGTCGGGACGGAGTCGCCCGTCACCGCTGGACCGGCGCGGTCCATCTAGGTTCGGGTCGTGACACGGGTCGAACCACCACCGGATGAACATCGGGACCTGGCTGGCGTGTCGGCCTCGGTGAGGAGGTCACTGCTGCTGCCCCGCCCCCGGTTGCGCGGGGTGATGCACCGGGTGGCCGTCCCATCCACCGTCGTGGCGGGAATCTGGCTGGTGGCCCGGGCACCGGCTGGAGCCGACAGGTTGGGTGCCGCCATATTCGCCTGCGGGGCCCTCCTCATGTTCGTGGCCAGCAGCCTCGTCCACCTGAGGCGCTGGTCGGTACCGGTCTTCGAGGCGCTCTTCCGCTTCGACCACGCGGCGATCTTCCTGCTCATCGCCACCAGTGCCACCCCCGTGGGCATCAGCGTGCTCACCGGACGGTCCGCCTCGTTGCTGCTCTGGGCGGTGTGGATCGGAGCGGTAATAGGCATCGGCCTGCGGCTGCTGCCGTTCCATCCTCCGAAGGGGCTCATGAACTCGCTGTTCCTGGGCCTCGGATGGGTCCCGATAATGGTCGCACCCGACCTCTTCCGGGCGTTGGAACCTGTGGAGATCATCCTGGTGGTGGCGGAGGCCGTCCTCTACAGCGGCGGTGCCCTGATGCTGGGTGCCCAGTGGCCCGACCCGTCGCCACGGTTCTTCGGGTACCACGAGATCTGGCACACGCTCGTGACCACTGCGGTGGCCGCCCACTTCGTCCTGGTCGCCATTGTCGTGGCCTGACCGGAGAGCTCGGGGCGACGGCGGTACGGTCGGCCCCGTGATCGGCCGACCCCGCTTCCTCCCCCGATGGGAGTGGCGCCCGGTGGCCTGCGTGGTCGTGGCGGTCGCCCTGCTGGGAACCGGCTGTGGTGCCGACCGGGTTACCGATCCGGCGCGGGCCACCACCTGCGTCGAGCTGGTGGATGCCGGACGGGCCACCGCCGAGAAGGTCCTGGAACGGCTCGGAGATCGCACCCTGGCGGACCTGGAGGACGGCGATCCGTCCGAGCCGTTCAGCGGTCTGGAACCACTCCTGAGACCCGATGTGTTCGCCTCGCGGGCCATCGATCTGGGTTGCGGTCCCGGCGAGCTCGCAGACCTGGCCTGCACCGCCTACCAGGGGATCGCGCACCTCGCCCGGAGCGACGTCGCACGCGCATACCTGGCGCCCTACTTCGCCGCCTGCGACTGACCCCGGCGGTCCGTATCGACGAGTCGTCGGGGCGTACGGGATACTGACCGGCATGGTCGATGGATCGGTGCCCGACGCGGAGTCAGGCTGGAAGCCCCTGCTGGACGATCTTGAGGACCGTCGGCGGGTCGCCCGGGCAATGGGTGGCCCCGAGAAGCTCGCCCGTCGCCGCGACGCTGGCGTCCTCGATGCCCGGGCACGAGTGGCGCACCTGCTGGACCCCGGCTCCTTCGTGGAGATCGGGACCCTCGTGGGTTCGGTTCCGGCCGATGGACTGGTGGCCGGCTCCGGGACCATCGACGGCCGGTACGTAATGGTCGGAGCCGAGGACTTCACCGTCCTCGGCGGATCCATCGGTGCCGGCAGTTCCGCCAAGCGGTTCCGCATCAGCGAGCTGGCCGAAATGGACCGGATCCCGCTGGTGATGCTGCTGGAGGGTGCCGGGCACCGTCCGCCCCTGCCCGACGAGCCGCCGCCGGGCCGTGCACCCACCGACCTGCTCCAGCAGGCGCGGCTCTCCGGGCGGGTACCGCTGGTGACAGGGGTGCTGGGCGCCTCGGCGGGGCACGGGGCACTGGTGGCACCCATGTCCGACTTCTCGATCATGACGTCCGACGCCAGCATCTTCACCGCCGGACCTCCGGTGGTGAAGGCCTCGCTTGGAGAGGAGGTGTCCAGGCACGACCTGGGTGGCCCCGCCGTGGCCGTTGCCAGCGGCCTCGTCCACAACGTGGCCGCCGACGACCGGGCGGTACTGGACGACATCCGGACGTACCTCTCCTACTTCCCGAGCAGTGCCTGGTCCCTCCCGCCTCGGCGAGACGGAGGCGACACGGGGCAGCGCAGGCTGGACGACCTCCTGGACGTGATCCCCAGCGACTCCTCGAAGCCGTACGACGTCCGGCTGGTAGTAAGCATGCTGGTTGACGACGGACGGTTCTTCCAGGTGCAGCCCGACTTCGGACCATCGATGGTCTGCGCCCTGGCCCACCTCGGGGGAGCGCCGGTTGCCGTGGTGGCCAACCAGCCGCAGGTCATGGCCGGGGCGATCGACGTCGATGCAGCCGAGAAGGCCGCCCACTTCGTGACGGTGGCCGACTCGTTCCACCTGCCGCTGGTCTTCCTCACCGACAACCCCGGGATGCTCGCCGGCACGGCCTCGGAGCAGGCTGGAATCCTGCGGGCCGGCGCCCGGATGTTCGCCGCCCAGACCCAGGCCAGGACGGTGAAGCTCCAGGTGGCGTTGCGCAAGGCGTACGGCTTCGGGTCGTTGGCCATGTCGATGGTGTCCTTCGACCACCAGACGGCCTCCTACGCCCTCCCGGGCGTGACGCTGGGCGCCATGGGTTCGCGTGGTGCCGCCGATGCGCTGCGAGCCGACGCGGCGACCGCCGATGCGCTCAGCCGGGCCGAGGCCGGGGCCGTCTACCGGTCAGCGGGCCGTCTCGGGTTCGACGAGGTGATCGATCCCCGGGACCTCCGCGACGTCCTGCTGGCTGCCCTCCAGCGCGGCCTCTCGCGCCACCAGGCGGCCCCGGAACCGGCTGCCCGGGTGGCCATCGCACCCTGACCCGCAGCAGCGCCGGGCCATGGCAGCGGTGCCATGCCGAAACCAGGTCGTCTATCGGTCCCGACGGTGGCAGGCTTCAGGCGTCTTCCTGAGTCCAGCCACTGGAGTCCCGAATTGTCCACCGAACGCCTCTCCCGCCGCATCACCGCCATCGCCGAGTCGGCCACCATGGCCGTCGACGCCAGGGCCAAGGCCCTCAAGGCCGCCGGCCATCCGATCATCGGCTTCGGTGCCGGTGAGCCCGACTTCGCCACCCCGCAGCACATCGTCGAGGCGGCGGTTGCCGCGTGCCTGGACCCGGCCAACCACAAGTACACGCCGGCTGGTGGCCTCCCGGTCCTGAAGGAGGCTCTGGTCGTCAAGACCGAGCGTGACTCCGGCTGGCGACCCGACGCCTCCCAGGTGCTGGTCACCAACGGTGGCAAGCACGCCGTCTACAACACCTGCGCGGCGCTCCTGAACCCCGGTGACGAGGTCCTGCTGCCCGCCCCGTACTGGACCACCTACCCGGAGTCCATCGCCCTGGCGGGAGGATCCACGGTCGTCCTGCCGACCGACACCGCCTCCGGCTTCCGTGTCACCGTCGAGCAGTTGGAGGCGGCCCGCACCCCGAACACCAAGGCGCTCATGTTCGTGTCGCCGTCGAACCCGACCGGTGCCGTGTATCCGGCCGACGAGATCGCCGCCATCGGCCGCTGGGCCGTCGAGCACGGCATCTGGGTCATCGCCGACGAGATCTACGAGCACCTCACCTACGGCGACAACGTCCACCATTCGATGCGTGCCCTGGTGCCGGAGATCGCAGACCAGTTCGTGGCGGTCAACGGCGTGGCCAAGACGTACGCCATGACCGGCTGGAGGATCGGCTGGATGATCGGCCCGGACGACCTGATCAGGGCCGCCGGCAACCTGCAGTCCCACGGCACAAGCAACGTGTCCAACGTCTCGCAGCGGGCCGCCCTGGCCGCCGTGTCGGGCGACCTGACGGACGTCGCCGACATGCGCGCCTCGTTCGATCGTCGTCGTCGCCGCATGGTCGAGATGCTCAGGGCCATCGACGGCGTGGACCTGCTCACGCCGCAGGGTGCCTTCTACGCCTTCCCGGACCTCACCGCCTTCCTTGGTCGCAAGGTCGGTGGACGGGTCGCCACGACCACATCGGAGCTGGCCACGATCATCCTGGAGGAGGCCAACGTGGCCATCGTGCCCGGCGAGGCGTTCGGCGCCCCCGGCTACGCCCGCCTGTCGTTCGCACTGGGCGACGACGACCTGGGTGAGGGCCTGACGCGCATCGGCGACCTGCTGAACGGCTGATCGGCGCCCTGAGGTGAATCAGATCCGGCCATACGGGAGTTGGCCGTCACCGATCACCGCTGATCTCCTGGTGGCCGGGGCGGCAGGCCTGGGCGAGGTGGTGGTCGACGGCGGCGATGCCTGGTGGGCCGAGTCCCGGCCCGACGAGGGAGGACGCACCGTGGTGGTGCGCCGATCGCCTGACGGCACGGTCGCAGACATGGTGCCCGTCGGGGTGGACGTGCGGACCGGCGTCCACGAGTACGGCGGGGGCGCCTGGTGGGTGGCCGACGGGGTGCTCGTGTACTCAGACCGGGCCGACGAGCGCCTGTACCGGCTGCACCCGGCGGGGAACCCCGCGGCACTCACCCCGGCCCCCGGCGCTGAGCGGGCGTTGCGCTACGCCGACGGCCGGCCCACCCCCGACGGCCGGTGGTACGTGTGCGTCCGGGAGTCGCACGCCACCGGGCACGGACACGCCGAACCCGCCAACGAACTGGTCGCCGTTGCCATGGACGGGTCGCAGCGGGTCGAGGTGCTCGTCTCCGGCCCCGACTTCGTGGCCTCCCCGCGGATCTCGCCGGATGGCCGATGCCTGGCGTGGATCCAGTGGAACCACCCCGACCTGCCTTGGGACGACACCGAGCTCTGGGTGGCCGACCTGGCCGTCGACCCGGATGCGTGCACGCTTTCGGGGCCACGGTGTATGGCCGCGGACGGCGAGTCGTTCTTCCAGCCCGAATGGAGCCCCGAGGGGGTGCTTCACGTGGTCACCGACCGGGACGACTGGTGGCACCTGTACCGGGTGGACATCGGGGACGGTCCGCTGGAGCAGCTCACGTCGGGGGACTTCGAGGTGGCCACGCCGCAGTGGGTGTTCGGCCTGTCGCGCTATGCCTTCGTGGGCGACGACATCTGGTTTGCACGGCGCGAGGAGGGCGTGGACCACCTCGCCCTACGGCGCGCTGACGGCACGATCAACCAGGTCCCCCTTCCCCTCGCGGGAGGGCCGGCCACCTCGGTCGGATCCGTGGTTGCGATGGGTTACGGGATAGTCGCCGTGGCCGCCGGCTGGACCTCCGAGCCGGCCGTGGTGGCCGTCGATGCCACCGGTGTCCGAACGCTGCGCCGGCCGCGGGATCTCAACCTGGATTCGGGATGGTTCCCGCAGCCCGAGCCACTCACCTTCCCGACCTCCGGCGGTGAGGTGGCGTACGCGGTGGTTCACCCGCCGACCAGCCCCGACCACGAGGGACCCGACGGCGAGCTGCCGCCGTTGCTGGTGCTCGTCCACGGTGGACCGACCGGTTCGGTACGGACCCAGCTCCAGCTCGCCATCGCCTACTGGACCAGCAGGGGCTTCGCCGTGGCCGACGTCGACTACAGGGGGTCCACCGGGTACGGCCGTCCCTACCGCCACAGCCTGAGGGGAGGCTGGGGGCTACTCGACGTGGACGACTGCGTGGCCGTGGCACGCCACCTGGCCGCAGCCGGAAGGGTCGACGGCGGGCGCATGGCCATCAAGGGTGGGAGCGCCGGTGGCTTCACCGTCCTGGCGGCCCTCACCTTCCACGACGTCTTCACCGCTGGTGCCAGTCGGTACGGCGTGGCCGACCTGGCAGCCCTGGCGGCCGACACCCACAAGTTCGAGGCCCGCTACCTGGATCGGCTGGTGGGCCGCTGGCCGGAGGACGAGGCCGTCTACCGGGAGCGGTCGCCCATCCACCACGTGGACCGCCTCTCCACGCCGATCCTGCTGCTCCAGGGTTCCGAGGATGCGGTGGTGCCACCAGCCCAGGCGCACCTCATGGCCGATGCCCTTCAGAGCAGGGGAGTGCCGTTCGCCCTCATCGAGTTCCCGGACGAGGGCCACGGGTTCCGAAGGGCCGCCAACGTGGTCAGGGCCCTGGAGGCCGAGCTGTCGTTCTTCTCCGACCGCTTCGGCTTCGATTCGGCCGACGACCTGCCGCCGCTGGACATCCGGCGCTGATCGGGCCGTCCACGGGCTGTCGCAGCGGCCCGTCACGGCAGATGTCACACGCAACT